>Ga0172379_10001447_pt1 | contig 47055 bp, 44 predicted proteins | sample GrowelOW334metaG_FD_119756 | JGI IMG/M metagenome (GOLD analysis project Ga0172379, IMG submission 119756) | Groundwater microbial communities from an aquifer near a municipal landfill in Southern Ontario, Canada - Groundwater well OW334 metaG | ecosystem: Environmental > Aquatic > Deep...
ATTGTAATGTCTGGCGGATCGAGTCTGCTTAGAAATATTGATAAATTAATTACTCAATATACTGGCATATCGGCTTATGTTGCGGAAGATGCTCTGTATTGCGTAGCGAAGGGGACTGGTATTGCTTTGGAGAATTTGGAGAGTTATAAGAGAAGTATTTTGGCTACGAAGTAGTTGCTTTTTTCCTCCCCTTACCAGGGGAGGCTAGGAGGGGTTTGCCGAGGCTTACTGTCATTGCGAGGAGCGTAGCGACGTGGCAATCTCGTGGAATAAGTAGAATGTATTTTAAAAGTCATTTCCACTTTTCTTTTTTTAACAAAAGAAAAGCTGGACAAAAGAAAAAAGCGTTCGCCGTTTAAAAATCATGGCCAAATTTTTCACTCTCTCACTAAAACAGCCAACGCCTCTGCTGAGGCTAGGGCTGTTTCTTAACGTTCGCTTCGTAAAAAATTGGCACAAGATTTTTAAGGCTAACAAGGGACGGGAATAAGATAATGTAATTTAAATTTAAATTTAAATAAAAAAGACTCTGGCCGAAGAGGGCGATACTTCGGCGCAGAGCGTGTGTTGCGAGTTTCGTCATGGGATCTCCTTAAATATTGGCGCTAGTGCGCAAATTAGTGTAGTGACTGCCACTACAATCAACGCAACTATCGCTATTGGTTTCGCCAACGAATCAAGTACGGGAATGTGATTGTGTGGCATAATCAATCCTCCTGTATATTAATATATTCTTATATTTAATTTAATTCAAGTTTAGAGTAATATGAAAGATATTTATCAAATATTAAATGATTTAGAGATTGAATATCAGAAGATTGATCATCCGGCTGTTTTTACTGTTGAGGAGGCTAAAAAGTATGACACACCGGGAGTTGGTCATTGCAAGAATTTATTTCTAAGGAATAAAAAAGGAGACAAGCATTATTTATTTGTCTTGCCTAGCGAGAAGAGAGTTGATTTTAAAAAATTATCAGAGACTTTAAATGAAGATAGGTTAAGTTTTGCTTCTGATGAGCGATTGCAAAAATATTTAGGACTTACGGCTGGATCGGTTTCGCCATTTGGGATTATAAATGATGAAAATAATGAAGTGGTAGTTGTTTTAGATCAAGAATTGTTTAATGAAGAAAAGTTAGGTTTTCATCCGAATATAAATACTGCAACATTGATAATTAATAGTGATGATTTAAAAAAGTTTATTGATAAGATTGGAAATAAAGTATTGCAAATTGAAATTTAAATAAAAAAAAGACTCCGGCCAGGCGATCGATTGATCTGCCTGGGCGCGGAGTATTGCCTGAAGGTGGTGGCATTATCTCATTGGCGTGGTGACGGTGTGGGGCTCTGTTGCCCGCCGTTGATCTTCTTGAATTCTTTGGTTTAACCCACACCATAATCCAAATGAAACTAGCACAAGCTGCGATGAACACCATCGACATAACGATGTGAAACGTTGCGCTGTTTGCTTCTGAGGTGGTCATCTTTGGTTTATTATCCATAGCTATCCAGCCTTTCATTTTGTGGTCCGTTTGAGTAACCGTAAATAATTATTATCATATTTTAGGCAAAATTGCAATTTATTAAAATATTATGTTAAAAATAGGAATAGACGCCTCGCGCGCTAATAAAGATCAAAAAACTGGTACTGAATGGTACTCTTATTATGTTATTGAAGAATTGAAGAAATTACTGCAAAATTCAGATAAAAAAGTGCTTCTTTACACAAACGAACCCCTTAAATCCAATCTTGGCAAAATGCCAAACTCCAATTGGCAAGAAAAGATTTTGAATTGGCCGCCAAAATACCTTTGGACGCAAATCCGGCTTTGGTGGGAATTGTTTAAGAACCCGCCTGATGTTTTGTTCGTGCCGGCTCATACCATTCCATTTTTGCCGATTCCTAAAAAAACCAAAGTCTTAGTTAATGTCCATGACGTCGGATTTAAAAGATTTCCAAAATTATATAAGCCCATCCAAGTCTGGTATCATGATTTTACGATGAAAAAAATCAAAAGCCGAGCTGACGTTATTATTACCATTTCAGAATTTTCCAAAAGAGAGATAATGGAGTTATACCAAGTCAACGCAGAAAAAATTAAAGTTGTTTATTTGAGTTTTGACAAAGAAAAATACAATGAGCAGACCAGAGAAATTCCTAAAGATGAAGTACTCGCAAAATTCAAAATCACTAAACCATTTTTATTATTCTTAGGCAGGATAGAAATCAAGAAAAATATTTTGAATATGGCTAAGGCTTTTGCTTTGACTAAAGAAAACAATCCCGATTTGCAATTGGTTTTTGCGGGATCGACAGGCAATGGCTATGAAGAACTCCAATCATTAGTCAAAGATTTGAAAATTGAAGACGATGTAATTTTTACTGGTTATGTCACTGAAAAAGAAGCTCAAGTTTTAAATGCTAACGCCTCGATATTTTTGTTTACAACATTGTATGAAGGTTTTGGTATTCCAATTTTGCAATCAATGGCTTGCGGAACGCCAGTTTTAATTTCTGATCTTGATGTCCATAATGAAATCGCCGGCGGAGTAGCAATTCCTGCTGATCCATATAATTCAGAAAAAATGGCGGAAAAAATTAATCAGATGTTAAATGATGAAAATTTAAGGCAGGAATTGATTCAAAAAGGACTTGCGAGAGTCAAAGATTTTTCCTGGGAAAGAACAGCGCAAGAAATACTCAAAATAATTTTTAATTAGTTGGTTAGGGCGGCTATTTATGTTAAAATATATGAAGCATACGACTTTCAATTGGAAAATTTGCGGCCATGAAAATATTGTTGATTTTTTGGGATCTTCAATCGCAAATAATAACATGTCCCAAGCGTATTTGTTTTACGGACAAAGCGGATTGGGCAAATATTTCATGGCCAAAGAATTTGGCAAAGCGGTTTTGTGCAATGATAATTTTAAGCCTTGTCAAAAATGTACCTCCTGCCAGCAAATAGAAAAGGGCGGTCATTTCGATTTTTTTGAGCTCAAAAGAATTGCTGATGAAGAGACAGGCAAGCTTAAAAGGGATATTTCAATGGAGCAGGTGAGGGATTTGATATCAAAGTTAAAGCAAGGATCGCTTCTTGGCGGGCACAAAGTTGCCATTATAAATGGAGCTCAATATTTAAATATTAATGGAGCCAATGCGCTGTTAAAAACGCTTGAAGAGCCAACTTTAAAGACTGTTATTATATTAATTGTCGATGATATTTCAAGGATTCCCAAAACAGTAGTATCGCGTTGCCAGCCGATAAAATTTTTGCCAGTATCAATTAAAAAAATTGAATCATATTTGATCCAATTAGGAGCAGAAAAAGATGAGGCAAAGATTCTTTCCAGAATTTCTAATGGTCTTCCCGGCAAGGCGATTGATTTCTATTATAATGCGGATTTAAGGAATGACTATTTGAAAGATGTTAATAATTTCTTGGCGCTTATTAGCATGCCGCTAAGCCAAAGATGGAAAATTGTTAATGAAATTTTAAGCGGTAATGCTGATGGAGAAATAGTATTTGATAATTTTTTATGTTTGGCCAGGGATTTGCTGCTTATAAATAATTCAAATGAAACGTCAGCCTCAAATTTTAACTTTCTAGAAAAAGAAAGTGCCATTGCTTCGCAACAGGATGAAAAAACAATTGAAAAGATAATAGAAAATATAAAATTTGCGAAATTAGCACTAAGACAAAATATAAGTTTTAAAAACGCGTTAGAAAATCTAATAATAAATTTATGAAATCAAAGATTAATTTTTTAATCTTAGGCTTGGCCATCACCGTTATCTTGAGTGGCTGTACATTGTCCCAATCGGGATCCAAAAGCTCTAAAACATATGACGGCGGCATATGGCGATCAACAGATTCCGGCAAGTTATGGAGCCAAATTGTTGCTGTCCCGACCGCTACCGGCAAAACGGCTACCATAGCCAATGTTGATGTTAGAAAAATAATCTTTGATCCGTCGGACAGCTCGGCAATTTATCTGACCACAGAAAATAACGGAATCATTTACAGTTATGACGGTGGCAATAGCTGGATGCAATTTAAAAAAATCAATACGGGTAAAATTTATTCTCTTGCCATTGATCCAAAAGACAAGTGCAACCTATACGTTGTCGGGGAAAATAAATTATTCAAGTCAACTGATTGCGGGAGATCTTGGGTGATGACCTATTTTCACCAAAAGGACAATGTTTTAATGACAGACGTTATTATTGACAGCTTTAATAGTCAGGTGGTTTATATGGCTGACAGTATCGGTGAAATATTTAAAAGCACAAATGGCGGCCAGACCTGGAACACGATTTTCAGAGAGCCAAATTCTAATTTATTTGCCGAACTCGTCATGAGTCCGAAAGATAGCAGGATAATTTACGCCGCGACTTGGCAAAAAGGTATATATAAGACAGTTAACGGCGGTCAAAGCTGGGAATCGTTGGGTGAGGGATTGTCATCATATTCAAACAGTTCCGAATATAAAAAATTAATAATTGATAAATCATCACCTGATAACTTGATTTTAGCATCAAAATTTGGCATTCTTAGGAGCAAGGATGCAGGAAAGAGTTGGGAAATAGTGCCTATATTGCAAGCCACCGGACAAACAAATATCTATGCTATTGTCGTAAACCCCAAAAATATCAAAGAAATTTATTACACCACAGAAAATACTTTAGTAAAATCAGTAGACGGAGGCAATAGTTGGTCATCCTCAAAGTTGCCGTTTGCCAGACTTGCAAATGTCATGGCGATAAACTATGATAATCCAACCATCCTCTATATTGGCACAAAAAATCCGCAAAATTAATAATAAAATTTTATATGAGTATCATTGAAAACCATTTAGGAGATTTCAGTAGCGCAATAGACCATTTCAGGCAGGACATTTCCACTCTAAAAACAGGCAGGGCAAATCCGGGAATTTTAGATAATGTAAGGGTTGAGGCTTATGAGTCAATGACGCCACTCAATCAAACGGCTTCGATTACCGTGCCGGACGCCAGATGTATTTTGATCCAACCCTGGGACAAGAGTATTTTGAAAAATATTGAAAAAGCGATAAACGAATCGGGATTGGGTTTAAATCCAGTCAACGAGGGAGATAAAATTAGAATTACAATTCCGCAAATGACCGAAGAATCCCGAAAGGATATTGTCAAAATTTTAAATCAAAAAGCTGAGCAGGCTAAGATAGCGGTCAGGCTTGTAAGGGACAAGGTAAAGGAAGAAATTTTGGAAGCTGAAAAAAATAAAGAATTTGGAGAAGATGAAAAACATTCTTTGTTGGAAAATTTGGATAAAAAAACTTCAGAGTTTAATGAAGAAATAAAAGGCATTGTAGAGGTTAAAGAACAGGAGATAATGACAATTTAAAATTAAGCTATGATTATAACCCTGATAATATTTTTAATCGTTTTGTCTCTCTTGGTATTTGTCCATGAACTTGGGCATTTTTGGACTGCGCGTAGATTTGGGGTGAGAGTTGATGAGTTTGGATTCGGCATACCGCCGAGAATTTGCGGCATCCAAAAAATCGGCAAGAAATGGAAGTTTACTTGGGGTGGTCGGCAGATTACAAATGAAGAGCCAGTCATATACTCACTTAACTGGATACCAATTGGCGGGTTTGTAAAAATAAAAGGAGAAAATGGTGAAGATGTGGCTGCAAATGACAGTTTTCCATCTAAACCGATTGGCAAAAGAATATTAATTATTGCAGCAGGGGTGATAATGAATGTTGTTTTGTGCATTGTTTTATTGGCAATCGGTTATGGATTTGGAATGCCCGGGGCGGTAGAGGGCCAATCTAAATACGCAAAGATTTCAAATGTCCAAATGCAGGTTGTGCAGGTGCTCAAAGATTCTCCAGCCGAAAAATCAGGATTAAAGATGGGTGATGAATTAATGTCAGTAGGCGGCATTGGAATTAAGTCGGTGGATAGTTTGCATGATTTGTTAGCCAGCAAAGAAGGCCAGTCAGTTCGAGTTGATTTGGTTAGGGCGGGCCAAAATATTTCTGTTGATATTACGCCTCAAAAAATTAACGATAATGTCAGTTTGGGAATCGGATTGGTGCAGACTGGCATCATCAGGTATCCTTGGTATATTGCAATTTGGCAAGGTGTAAAAACCACCTTTGTCTGGGTATGGTTGATTGTAGCTGCATTATTTTCCATCCTTAAAAATCTGATAATTCATAAGCCTTTGGGCATTGAGCTTTCCGGACCAATTGGAATCGCAGTTATGACCGGCCAGGCGGCTAAGTTGGGATGGGTGTATCTCCTTCAGTTTACGGCTTTACTTTCAATTAATCTTGCTATTGTAAATATTTTACCTTTTCCAGCGCTTGATGGAGGAAGGATTTTATTTTTAATTGTTGAAAAATTTCGAGGCCGGGCCATGAAACAAAAATGGGAAAACATGGCAAACAATATTGGATTTTTAATATTGCTAGGATTAATCATTGCGGTTTCTTTCAGGGACATTACAGTTTACGGCGGAAGAATCGTCGGGGCATTTAAAGGATTAATTGGACTATAATTAAATTATGAAAATACAAATACCTGACAATTTAAATCCCGTAGATGCTATAAGAAGATGCGGTTATGGAATGGTCAATGACCGTCGAGCTGAACAAGTGAGTTTTTCACGCCGGCTTGGGCAGGGGATATACCCTCGTTTTCATGTTTATATTAATGATCGAGTTATAAATTTGCATTTGGATCAAAAACAAGCAAGCTATGAGGGCTCCAGTGCCCATAGCGGGGAGTATGATAGTGAAGTGGTACTTCGTGAGGGAGATAGGATTAAAGAGCTTTTAGATAAAAATTCAGCCGAACAGCTTGGTTCAGATATGGAAGAATTTGAAAAGGGAGAAGAGAAAGAAGAGAAAAAAGGATTTTGGGGTTGGTTTAAATAATTTTTATTATTTGTGGGGACGCTGATGAGGCGTTTTTTTTATTTATTAAAGCAAAAATAAGTTTTAGAAACAAAAGAACCCTCACCGTAACGCGTGTGTGAGGGGCAAGTTTTACAGACCTTGCGACTGCGGATCTAGGGATTGACTCGAACCTTCTCCTTGGATTTGTCGAAGTAGCGATTGCCTTGCGCATCCTTCCAATATCCTGGAGTGTCCGAAATTGGTTTGATTTCGGTTGGAGGCATGATATGAATGAACATCCTCTCTTTTGGTGGCGCGAGGACAGGAATCTCGTCAGGGGAGTAGATCATCCATGCAGCTTTCAAAGTCGTGAAGGCATCCATGGTTGCTCGGAAGTCTTCATTGCGTCTTTTCGCGATTTCTATCACGACTTCCAAGTTTGCGGGGCTGACGCCATCCCTGAACCACGATTTCGTCGGGTCGATAGGTTTCTTGTTCAGGTAGTCCATGCCCATTTGGACTTTTGTCTCATCGGGCGGCGTGGGTGGCAAGCTGGCGAAGTGGGTCAGTAATCCGGAACACGAAATGATGATTAACGCCATAATCACCAGGCCAAGCCGTATTTTTGTGCCCTTCTTCATTTTTTTCTCCCGTCCTAAGGACGATAAACCGTGTTTCTCAAAGTAGTCCTCGTTGGACCACATAGAGACATTATATCATATTTAGACAAAAAAGTCAATAGATAGCCCAATATATTATCTAAATTTAGAAAATATAATTAACTTTGAAATTAATAAAAATTTAAGGTATAATTAAATAACAAAAATTAGCAAAATAAATCTGGCCGGCAATACGGAATTGCCAGTTTTGCATTTTTATAACAAAAGACTTCAAAAAAGCCTGGACTTTAATTCCCATTAATATTAAAATAGTGACAATATCAACCCTATGGACAAAAAAATAACATCAATGAAAGAAGATTATTCACAGTGGTATTTGGATATTATTGATGCCGCTGACTTATCGGAAAACTCATCAGTTCGAGGATGCATGGTTATCAAGCCTTACGGCTATGCAATTTGGGAAAAAATGCAAAAGGCGCTTGATGGCATGTTTAAGGAAACCGGAGTCCAGAACGCTTACTTTCCATTATTTATTCCACTTAGTTTTTTAAATAAAGAGGCAGAACACGTTGAAGGATTTGCTAAGGAGTGTGCTGTTGTAACTCATCATCGTTTGGAAAAAGGTGCTGATGGCAAATTAAAGCCGGCAGGTGAATTAGAAGAGCCTTTAGTCGTTAGGCCGACATCTGAGACAATTATTTATGATACATTTTCCAAATGGGTTAACTCATATCGAGATTTGCCTTTGCTTATCAATCAATGGGCAAATATTGTTAGGTGGGAGCTTCGAACTCGGCCGTTTTTAAGAACGATGGAATTTTTATGGCAAGAAGGACATACTGCGCACGCAACTAAAAAAGAAGCGGATGAAAAAACTTTGCAGATGATTGGCGTGTATAAAAAATTCTGTGAGGAATATATGGCTATGCCGGTTATTGATGGCATGAAAACTGAAACTGAGAAATTTGCCGGTGCTGAATATACTACTTGTATTGAAGCTTTAATGCAGGATGGCAAAGCTCTTCAAGCTGGAACTTCTCATATGCTCGGTCAAAATTTTGCCAAGGCATTTGAGGTAAAATTTTTGGATGACAAAAGCGAAACACAATATGTTTGGCAAACAAGCTGGGGAGTCAGTACAAGATTGATTGGTGCATTGATAATGTCACACAGTGATGATAAAGGATTAGTCTTGCCTCCAAAACTTGCTCCAATTGAAGTGGTTATGGTTCCTATTTGGGCAAATGAAGAAGAGAAAACACAAGTCATGGATCAGGCTGAAAATATTATCAAATCAGTAAAAGAAAAATTAGATATTACAATAAAATTAGACTCACGTGATCTTAGGCCAGGAGCTAGATTTTATGAATGGGAGAAAAAAGGCGTGCCGATTAGAATTGAAATCGGACCAAAAGATATTGCTAAAAATGTCGTTCAATTTGTCAGGCGTGATAGCGGTGAAAAATTCACCGTTGAAATCTCAGAAGTATTAGAAAAAGTTTCACAGACATTGGACGATATTCAAAGTTCATTACTTCAAAAATCGCAGAAATTTTTAAATGATAATATCACAGAAATTGATTCTTGGGATAAATTTAAAAAAGTAATTGAAGAAAAAGGCGGATTTTTGTCAGCTCATTGGTGCGGAGACGGAAAATGCGAAGAGAAAATCAAAGAAGAAACAAAAGCCACGATTGCCTGCGTGCCTTTTGACCAGAAGAAAGAAAAAGGCAAATGTATTTTGTGTGGCAAAGAATCCAAGGGGAGGGTTTTATTTGCTAAATCCTATTAATCCTCATGAATTTTAAAAACTTTTTTAGAAAATTAAATAAAGGATTGGGCATTGACTTGGGCAGTACCCATACTTTGATTTACCAGCAGGAAAGAGGAATCGTCATTTCCGAGTCTTCGGTTGTTGCGGTAAACACTCGGACTGACCAGATTTTGGCTGTGGGTGATGAGGCCAGAAAAATGCTTGGCAAAACACCCCCGCACATTATTGCCACCAAGCCTCTTGAATATGGCATTATTTCCGATTTTGAAATTGCCGAGAAAATGTTGAAGTTTTTTTTGGGCAGAGTACGCTCCTTGGATAGGCTGGGATTTTCGGCATCGCCAATTGCTGTTGTGGGCGTTCCTTTGGACGTGACTGCCGTAGAAAAAAAAGCGGTAGAAGATGTGGTTAAATCCGCCGGAACATCAAAGGTATATCTGGTTGAAAATATCATGGCATCGGCAGTCGGTGCGCGTGTGCCCATTCAGGATCCGACCGGAAATATGGTGGTAAATTTGGGCGGCGGTTTGACTGAAGTGGCTGTCATATCACTTAGTGGAATTGTAAATTGGAAGGTATCGAGAATTGCCGGCATGACTCTGGATAAGGATATTATTAATTTTGCCCGAGATGAATTCGGATTGGTTTTGGGAGAAATGGTTGCTGAAGATATTAAAAAGAGAATCGGATCGGCAATGAATTTAAGAGAAGGCTTAGAGATGCCGATGAGAGGAAGAGACATTTTAACCGGCTTGCCAAGAGAAGTAATGGTTTCCGATATCCAAATCCAAAAAGCCATATCGAAGTCAATGGAAAAAATTCTTGATACTATTAAAACCACTCTTGAGACAACTCCGCCCGAGCTCGTAGCTGATATTTATCAGAAGGGTATTATTTTAACTGGCGGAGCTGCTCAACTTAAAGGCTTGGATAAATTTATATCCGATGTCATTAGAATTCCTGTCCACATTGCCGATGATTCGCAAACGTGCGGAGCAAGGGGAATGGGAATTTTTTTGGAAAACGAGCCGTTGTTAAACGATATATCGGTGCCTTCATCTCAACAATAATAAATCACAAAAAATGGGAAAGATTATAAAGTCTTTTTTAATGGTCTTAATTATTATCGGAGTATTAATAATGCTTCATTATGTCGGCTGGATTAAGCCGGTCGAAAATTTGTTTGTGAGAATATTTGCTCCCATAGAGGGAGGACTGAGATCCGGATCTTTGGGAATGAAAAGTTTTTATGGCAATTGGATAAACCGAAAAGATCTGATAGCTGAAAATGAAGGATTAAAAGACCAACTAAAAAATTACCAAATGGATCTTTCCAGAGCTAACAGCTTGGAAGAAGAAAACGATTTGCTTAGACAGGAATTAAAATTTACAAAGGATTCAAAATACAAATATGTGGCCGCTAAAATTATAACCGGGGTTTCTGACCCCATTTCTCAATCCGTGGTTATAAACAGGGGCAAGGCGGACGGTGTTGTTAAAGGGTTGGCTGTTGTGGCTGGAAACGGCATAATGATCGGGAAAATTTCAGAAGTGCAGGACAATTTCAGCAAAGTCCTTTTGCTTACAGACAGTAATAGCAAAGTTGCCGCTACCGTGCAAAATGTAGATAAGACGGCAGGGTTAGTCGAGGGCCAGTATGGTTTAAGCTTTTCGATGACAAACATTCCGCAGGATCAAAAAATAGACGAAAACGACCTGATTGTCACCTCCGGCCTTGAGGGACAAATACCTAAAAACATTTTAATCGCCAAGGTTGAAAGAGTAGAAAAGGTAGAAAGTGAAATTTTTAAAACTGCAATTTTAAGCCCGCTTATTCCATTTGCAAATCTTAGCGATCTTTTAGTAATTATACCTTAGATGAAAAAAAATATTATCATAATTATCTTACTTCTTTTTCTGTTGATTTTTCAAATCTCTTTTTTGAATGACTTTGATTTTTTTCTTTTGAAATTTAATTGTGTTATAGTTGCTCTAATTTTAATGTTAAATATTTTATCTTTTAATAAAGTCATTGGCCTGGCTTTAATGTGCGGATTTTTTATGGATATTTTCTCCAGCATGCCTTTTGGGACATTTTTAATCACCTACACTTTGACTATTTTTATTACGGAAGTCTTGTTTTTGAATTTTTTAACAAACCATTCATTTTATTCAATAATATTGTTAGGCATTATTGCGGTGGTATCGTTTAATTTTATTTTTTTGGCTATAAGCGGAGTTTCTTACTTTTTTAATATTGGCAATTTTGGAATTTCCGGCAAATTCTGGCTGGATCTATTATTGCAGATTATTGATCACTCGATTATCTTGGGAATTGCCTTTTATTTCATTAACAACCGATCAAGATTATTTAAACCGGTTTTTTTACGATCATGAATAATAAGGAAGAATTTTTTTTCATCGCGGAAAATATTAATTCCGGCCGGAGAAGTTCTCTAAATTGGGTTGAAAGCAGTGCAAGCACTTCCTGGCTCAATTCTGAGGGTTTAGATACCGGTTTTTTAAGCTTGTCCATGAGTTCAAAAAAAATCAGGTTTTTCTTTTTTATTATTTTGGCCGGTATTTTGTGCTTGATACTTCGAACAGCATATTTGCAAATATTTAGAAATGATTATTATTTTGGTTTGGCCGAAAATAATCGAATCAAGACGGAATATGTTAAGGCCCATCGGGGCATAATTTATGACCGCAATGGTAAAGCCTTGGTGCAAAACGTCTTTGGCTTTACATTGTCTATGGTGCCGGCTTCTTTGCCTAAAAATGACATTGATAAAAAACAGGTCATTTCGGAGGTGTCAAAAATTACCGGCGTTTCTTTGCAGGAAATTGAGCAGAAGATGACCTCAACAAATCCATACTATTTTCAGGCCGTACCAATTAAGACTGGAATTGATTATGACAAGGCGATGGATATAAAAATCAGGGCGTCAGAACTTCCCGGAGTGGAATTGGATATTGATTCATGGAGAAAGTATTTGGACGGCTTGTCTTTTGCACATATTTTGGGCTATGTAGGTAAAATCAATGCGGAGGAGTATGCTAAGTTGACTGCGTCATATCTCCTTAATGACAATATCGGTAAGACAGGACTGGAAAAACAGTATGAAAACTATTTAAAGGGCCAGCATGGGCAAAAGAAATATGAAGTTGATGCATTAGGCAGAGAAAAGAAAATTATTTATCAGGTGCCCTTTAAGGCGGGTGACAATTTAATTTTATCTGTCGACGCTGATTTGCAGGATAAAATTTATCAGGTTTTGGATGGAAAATTAAAAGGCAATTTTACGGCTTCGGTGATTGTTTCAAATCCGCAAAGCGGGGAGATAATGGCAATGGTGGATTATCCTAGTTATGATAACAATCTGTTTGCCAGAGGTATAACCAAAAATGACTATAAGGCATTATTGGAAAATGAGCAAAAGCCTCTTTTTGCAAGATCCTTTTTAGGCGAATATCCGTCCGGCTCAACTGTTAAGATTGTTGAGGCTGCCGGGGCGCTCCAAGAGGGAATTATTACCAAGAACACAACCGTCAATAGTAGCGGAGGTATAAGGATTGGCCAATGGTTTTTCCCCGATTGGAAGGCTGGCGGGCATGGCAGTACAAATGTAGTTAAAGCCATTGCTCAATCGGTCAACACCTTTTTTTATTATATTGGCGGCGGTTATGGAGATTTTAAGGGCATGGGAGTACCATTGCTTGATAAATATTTTTTACTATTCGGTTTGGCTGAAAAAACCGGAATTGATTTGCCTAGCGAGGCAAAAGGCTTTGTGCCGACTGAGGCGTGGAAGCAGGAGACCAAAAAAGAACAGTGGTATATTGGTGACACTTATCATTTGTCAATCGGCCAGGGTGATTTATTAGTTACCCCGCTTCAAGTAAATAATTATACCTCTGCAATTGCCAATGGCGGAAAATTATATAAACCGCACTTATTGCATCAGATAAATTTTTACGATGGACAATTTGAAATTGTAAAACCGGAAATTATACGCCAAGATTTTGTCCATCCGGGCAATATTAATATCATCAGGGAGGGGATGCGTGAGACAATAGTTTCCGGTTCGGCAAGAAGTCTCTCTTCCTTGCCGGTTGAGGTTGCCGGAAAAACAGGAACTGCGCAGTGGAATACGACTAAGCCTAATCATGCCTGGTTTACTGGCTTTGCGCCGTTTAATAACCCCACATTTTGCATAACGGTTTTAGTTGAGCAGGGAGGAGAAGGGTCTTCAATTGCTGTTCCAATTGCTCATGAAATCTTCGATTTTTGGTTCGTTAACGGAAATCCTCGCCATGCGATTTAATTATTTTTTAATGTCCTTGACACTAGTTATTTTAAATGATATCCTATCTTCAATAAAGATTTAAATTTACTTAAATTGAGAAGGTGCTTTTTTATTTTTATATTTAGATTAAATTAATCAAATTACAACATGAGAGAAAACTATATTTCCAAAGAAGGCTTAGAGAAAGTTAAAAAGGAACTTGATGACTTGATTCGTATTGATAGGCCAGAGGTGATAGATAGGATCGCTCGGGCTAGAGAACTTGGCGACTTATCAGAAAATGCCGAGTATCATGAAGCGAGAGAAAAACAGAGTTTTATCGAGGGCCGTATTCAGGAATTAGAATATCTCATTAAAAATGCGGTTATCATTAAAGCGAGCAAAAATAAAGACATTGTTTCTTTGGGAACGACTGTTCATGCAACATGTGATAATGGCATGGTTATAAAATATACTATTGTTGGCCATACTGAGGCAAACCCGGCTGAAGGTAAAATTTCAAATGAATCTCCGCTGGGCAAAGCTTTTATTGGCAAGGGTGTTGGACACGAATTTGAATTGGCGATTCCATCTGGAAAGATTAAATGTAAAATTGATAAGATTGAATAATTCTTAAGCCCCGCACATTGCGGGGTTTTATTTTTAAACTTAATTTTTACTTTTTTCTTTTCTAGGAAAAGAAAAAAGCTAACAAAAGAAAAAAGTCGCGAGCCTGTAAAAATCATGGCCAAATTTTTTACTTCTCTCACTAAAACAGCTAACGCCTCTGCTGAGGCTAGAGCTGTTTCGTAACGTTCGCTTCGTAAAAAATTAGCACAAGATTTTTAAGGCTCACACGGGGAGGGGAATAAAAAAACAAGGAATTAATTCCTTGTTTTTTTGCTGGTTACTAAATTAGATGTCCAAATTCTGTACGCTCTTGGCGTGAGTTTGAATGAACCTTTTACGTGGGGCGACGTCTCCGCCCATTAAAATATCAAAAGTTTCGTCAGCTTTTTCTACATCTTCAGCGGTGATTTTTTTCATCTTGCGTTTGGCAGGATCCATGGTTGTGTCCCAGAGTTGTTCGGGATTCATTTCTCCCAAACCTTTGTAGCGTTGAATATTAACTTTAATTCCACCGAATTCTTCTACTTTAACTTCGCCCTCTTCAGTATCTAATGCTTCTTCGGTTTCTGCCTCATCTTCCTTTTTAGATTTTGTTTCCTGTTTTTGGGATTTTGCCAATCCAAGCATTTCTTGTTTTGATTCTTCAAGTTCTTCTTCCGTATATGCCCACCTTACTTCTTTCCCGATTTGGATTCTATATAAAGGTGGTTGTGCTACATAAATATGCCCTTGTTTTATTAATTCTGGAAAATGTCTGTAGAATAATGTTAAAAGCAAGGTCCTGATATGTGAGCCGTCAACATCAGCATCAGTCATAATAATTACCTTATCATATCTTAATTCGGCAATCTCAAATTGTTCACCAATGTTTGTGCCAATGGCAATTATTAAAGACTTTACTTCGTTATTGGCAAGCATTTTATCAAGTCTGGCTCTCTCAACGTTAAGAATCTTCCCACGAAGAGGTAATATGGCTTGAAATTCACGGTTTCTGCCTTGCTTTGCACTACCGCCCGCACTATCTCCCTCAACAATGAATAATTCTGATAAGGAAGGATCTTTTGATGAGCAGTCGGCTAATTTGCCTGGCAATGAAAATCCGTCCAAAGCGCCTTTACGCAAGACAGTTTCGCGAGCCGCTCTGGCCGCAACACGGGCCTTTGAGGCCAAAATACATTTGCCAATTATTCCTTCGGCGTCTTTGGGATTTTCTTCCAAAAAGGTATTAAAGGCTTCAGACATTACCTTATCCACAGCCGCTCTTGCCTCGACGTTACCCAATTTGGCTTTTGTTTGCCCTTCAAACTGCGCCTCCCTTATCTTTATGGAAACAACTGCGGACAGACCCTCGCGTACATCCTCAGCGGTTAAATTGGGATCCTTTTCTTTTAAAAATCCTTGCTTTCGGGCAAAATTATTTATTGTTCTTGTTAGTGCGGTTTTAAATCCAACTACATGCATTCCGCCTTCCGGATTAAAAATGTTGTTGGCAAAAGGCATGACTGTTTCATTATATTCCACTGTATACTGCAAAGCGATTTCCACATTAATGCCCTCGGCTTCTTTTTCAATATAAAATATAGTAGGATGTTTGGATTCTACATGGCTATTAATGTGTTTTACGTAGGATTTAATACCGCCTTCAAAATAGAATTTATAACAAAGATGCTTGAGGGGATCGTTTTCTCTTTCATCACAAACTATGATAGATATCCCTTTAGTAAGATAGGCCTGTTGGCGTAAATAGTCCAAGACTGTTTTTAAGTTAAAATCCAAAACGCTAAAAATAGTTCCATCCGGCTTGAAAGTGATTTTGGTTCCTGTGCCCTTGGCGCTCCCCATTTCTTTGATTGGCTTGACCGGAATTCCGATTTTATATTCCTGCATCCACAATTTTCCATCGCGTTTAACTTCAGCCTTGGTATATGAGGAAAGAGCGTTGACCACAGAAACACCGACGCCATGCAGTCCACCGGAAACTTTGTATCCGCTGTCGCCGAATTTTCCACCGGCATGTAGTTTGGTCATAACCGTTTCCAAAGCGGAAACTTTAGTGACCTTGTGCTTATCAACTGGAATTCCTCGGCCATTATCTTCTTCTGAAATCATGCCATCCGCAAGTAGTTTTACTCTAATAGTATCAGCATGCCCAGCCATGGCCTCATCAATGCTATTATTTACAACTTCCCAAATCAAATGATGCAAACCGGTTTCTGCCGTGTTGCCAATATACATGCCCGGCCTTTTTCTCACTGGATCTAATCCTTCTAATACTTGTATTTGCTCAGCGCCATAAGCATTCTCATCTTTCTTTGTTTTTTTGTCTATTTTTTGAGCCATATTATGTCTAATTTTACTAATTTATTTGTTCAGTTGGTTAACTGTTAAGTATTACTATTTTATCATTTTTTATGGTTTATGGCAACAATATTTTAAGTTAATTTAAATAGTTTAATTAATTTAAGTTAATAATTTTTTGTTTATTTGTTATAATATATTTATGCAAGAAGAATCAATGGACGGTCTTACTGATCGGCAATTAAAATTGAGTTATTGGTATATTTCCCACAAGCTTTCTTTAAAGAGACTCTGGACTATTTTTTTAATTATCCTTTCCATTGCTTTATGGTCTTATGTAATTTTGCAAATGACTCTTTTTTTTATGAATTATTCTGCGCATAAGCAACTGGAAAATTATTTGCTTTTTACCGCAGATCCTTCTTTGTCGCGTATTGAATCATTAATGCCCAAAAATATAAGTGTTCCGAGCGTCCAGGTATTTGGCACTGGTAATGGCTATGATTATTTAGCTACTATTTCGAATGGGAATAAAAATTGGTTGGGAGAATTTGAATATAGGTTTACCAATGGAACAAACACACCTCAATATAAAAAGGGATTTGTGTTGCCCGGATCAGAAGCAAATATTATGGATTTTAGCCGAGAGAATGATTCTCCGAATTTTCAAATAAACAATTTTAAATGGAAAAGAATTGAAGGCTATGAATCGTTAAAAAATAAGATGGATTATTTTTTGGTTGAAAATGATCGTTTTGATATTGGAAGGGGAGATAAAGAACCATCGACGCTCTCATTTGAAATAACAAATAATTCCCCATACTCTTATTGGCTGGTGGATGTCCAGGTGATTGTTTACAGCGAAGGAACGGTGGCGGGAATTAATCATTATACTTTAAATCAATTTAAGTCGGGTGAAAAAAAGCAGATTTCACTACTCTGGAATCATGGCTTGCCAACAGGCTTGACTTATGTCATACTGTCTGCAGTCAATTTCTTGGATCCCGACAATATTATGTCGGTTGGGACCCAGTAACAAAATAGCCCTAAGCGAAGGGGGAAATGGGTTATGGAAAGCGACATGGCGTCATCTTTTGATGCTACCAATCCTCCTAAGCCGGTAGAGGCTTTTGCGGGGGGTGTTCCGACGGAAGAGGAGCTCGAACAGCTCTTTGCTTATTTCTGGTATGAGTTATGCCGGGAGGCGGAAGCAAAGAAGCAAATGGGCGTTGGACAGCGAATGGCTCGCGAGGGGAGAACCAAGAAAAATGACAACGTCGAGTATGCCAATCGGGCATACGGGCCAACAATAGAGAGGATTAGGAGAGATCCAGGTCTTTGGCAGTTGTTTGCTTCACTGTATTTGGCGCATCTGTCCTCTAAAGCCGTTGGTGCAGACAAGGGGAAGTATTTCCAGGCCACTGTCTTGGCAATACAGGACCTTGGCCGTGAGGCACCGCGTCCGCGTCCACGACCAAGAAAATCCGACAGCCGTGACTTTGAGGATTGACAATACAACGATAAGGAGACACGCTCTATGACATTTCGGCCCTAAGGTTTTCTTGGGGCTTTTTTTATTTATAATTTAGCTAAAATATAATATGTTTATTGGGGAAGGCTTGGGGACTTGACAAGTCCTTTTTTTGATTATATATTTATATTAGCACTCAAGCACTAAGAGTGCTAAAGGTTAAAACCCTTAAATATCCTTAAAATGGCAGAAAGAAAAGACGAAGTATTAAACAGTATTGTAGAAGAATACATAAAAACTGCCGTTCCGGTCAGTTCCAGTTTGATTGTTGAAAAATACTTCACTGATTTAAGTTCGGCTACAGTAAGAAATGACATGTCTGAACTTGAAGAAATGGGATTGATTTTTCAGCCCCATACTTCAGCTGGCAGAATTCCAACGGTAAACGGCTATAAAAGATATTTAAAAAGTATTAATATTGACGATTGGTATGATGTTCCTTTGAAAATAAAAAAAGGCATAAATGAGGTTTTAGGTTTTGAGGAACATGATATCAAGGTCATGGCAAAACTCTTGGCTGAAATGTCAGGTGGCGCTATTTTAATCGGTTTCTCACCCATGAATGTATATTATACGGGCATATCCAATATTTTTAGGCAGCCAGAATTTAGAGAGCAATCAATAATATTTTCCATATCGGAGATTATTGATCATCTTGATGAGGTAATGAATTTGATATTTCATCAGGTGGACGATAATCTAAAAATTTTTTTAGGCGATGATAATCCATTTGGCGAATTGACTTCAGCTGTTGCGGTAAAATGCCAAGTTAAAAAAAATGATATTTTGGTTGGAATACTTGGTCCTAATCGCATGGATTATAAACAAAATGTCAGCCTCCTAAAATATATACAAAAGACAATAAATGAAAATAACGCCAAATAAATTATGAAAAAAGACGACCAAAATATTTTGGATGCCGAGTTGGAAAAATTAAAGCAAGATTTTGAAGAATTAAAAACACAAAATCAAGAATATTTGTCCGGATGGCAGAGGGCCTTGGCCGACTATTCTAATTTTCAAAGGGAAATGGAAAAAAGACAGAAGGATATGATTGAATATGCAAATGCCGCCACCGTTTTGGATATTTTGCCGATTTATAATAATTTAAAATTAGCTCTAAGGCATGCTAAGGATGATCAAAAAGAGAATGATTTTATCAAAGGCATTGAGCAGATTAAAAAGCAGTTTATGGACTTGTTAAAAGGATTCAAAGTTGAAGAAATTAAAACAATAGGCGAAAAGTTTGATCCAAATTTTCATGAAGCCGTTGAGTGTGCTGAAGTTGAGGGATGTGCAACTGGAATAATTTATGATGAGGTCAGTTCCGGCTATATGATGAATGAGAAGGTTATTGAGCCGGCCAAAGTAAAAGTAGCAAAATAAATTTAACATAATTAATTATTAATTATTTGGAATTTCCAAGTAATTAAAGAAAGGAAAAACATATGGCATTAATTAAATGGACACCATTTTTAGGCTCTTCGGATGATGTTGATCGGTTTTTTGATAATTGGCCGATGAATATGGGAAATTTTACGCCGGCCATTGATGTTTATCAGGATAAAGACAACGTCATTGTTGAAACCCCGCTGGCAGGCATTGATTCGGACAAAGTGGATATTTCTGTAGAAAATGATGTTTTAACAATTAAGGGCGAAGTTGAAAAAAAATCGGAAGTGGAGGATAAGGATTATTACCGAAAGGAAATAAGAAGCGGAAGTTTTTATCGGGCAGTACAGTTACCAACCAGAGTATCAGGCGATGAGGCTGAAGCCACCTATGAAAATGGAATCTTAAAAATTTCCATTCCCAAAGCAGCTGAAGCAAAGCCCAAGACCATTAAAATTTCATCAAAAAAATAATTATTTTGAGGCCGGCTCTGCATGTCAGGGTCTGCCGATTAAGTACATTATTTCAAAAAAAATACGCTCATCAGCCACGCAAGGAGGCTGACGAGCATTGAAAGGGTGATGTGCGTGGTCGTGTTTCACGCGCTGGCCGGCATGTGGTTTTTCACGAGGTCCACACACGTTTGAAGGGATATGTCTCCAGACATGTCCACCAGGCTCGGGGTGTCGATCGGGAGATTAAACTCGCACATGAGTTCGCCGTCAATCTCCATTAAGTCGAGCGAATCAATGCCCAAATCCCTCATTAAGTCCGTAGCTGAGGTCAACTCTTCTACAGAGACGTCGAGTTTTTCGGATATGATTGCTGTAATTCGCTCAGCAATCGGGTCTATTTGTTCAAGCATGCTCCGTTTTCTCCGTTGTTGTCTACTCCTACCTCGAAATACATCAGCAATTATTCTAATAATAATTTATAAATTTGTCAATAAATAAGTTTTAATAAAAATTAACGAAAAATATGTCAAAAATTCTAGGAATTGATTTGGGCACAACTAACAGTGCCATGGCCGTGATGGAAGGCGGTCAGCCAAAAATTTTAGAAAACAAAGAGGGCGCAAGAACTACTCCTTCTGTTATTGCCATTGCTAAAAGCGGTGAAAGAATGGTTGGTGTTGCCGCCAAAAGACAGGCTGTCACAAATCCGACCAATACTTTATTTTCGATCAAAAGATTGATTGGAAGAAAGTGGGAAGACTCTGAAGTGCAGAGAGATTTGAAATTAGTGCCGTATGAAATTAAAAAATCAAACGGCGGGGTTAAAATTGTCATGGGCGGAAAAGAATATACACCCCAGGAAATTTCAGCCATGGTTTTAACAAAATTAAAAGAAGACGCTGAAGCAAAATTAGGTGAGAAAATTACAGAAGCAATAATTACTGTGCCGGCATATTTTGATGATGCCCAAAGACAAGCTACCAAGGATGCCGGTGAAATTGCCGGCTTAACGGTAAAAAGAATTATAAATGAGCCTACGGCCGCCGCTTTGGCTTATGGTTTTGAAAAGAAAAAGGGCGAACAGATTGCGGTTTATGATTTAGGTGGTGGAACATTTGATATTTCAATTCTTGAAGTTTCGGAAGATACAGTCGAAGTAAAATCGACAAATGGAGACACTCATTTGGGTGGGGATGATTTTGATCAAAAAATAATGAATTGGATTTTGGATGAATTTAAAAAACAAGAAGGAATAGATTTGTCAAAAGACCAGACAGCGCTTCAAAGAGTAAAGGAATCGGCCGAAAAAGCAAAAATCGAGTTATCTACTCAAATGGAAACTGAAATTAACCAGCCATTTATAACTCAAGGCTCTGACGGTTCACCGAAGCATTTGACTCTTAGGATGACCAGATCACAATTGGAAAATTTGGTTATGGATTTGGTTGATAATACTTTTGAGCCGGTCAAAAAAGCATTAAGTGATTCAGGAATATCTGTAAAGAACATAGAAGAAATTGTTATGGTTGGCGGTATGACCAGAATGCCTTTAGTATTAAAAAAAGTTGAAGAATTTTTTGGTAAAAAACCAAACATTTCAGTAAATCCCGACGAAGTTGTGGCTCTTGGAGCTGCGGTTCAGGCCGGTGTTTTGCAGGGCGATGTTAAAGATGTCTTGCTTTTGGATGTTACGCCTTTGACTTTGGGAATTGAAACAATGGGATCAGTGATGACGCCGTTAATTGAAAGAAATACAACCATTCCAACCTCAAAGTCGCAAGTATTTTCAACCGCTGCCGACAATCAGCCGGCAGTAGAGATTCATGTTCTTCAGGGTGAAAGACCAATGGCCGGTGATAACAAAACCCTTGGTAAGTTTATTTTGGATGGAATTCCGTCCGCTCCAAGAGGTGTTCCGCAGGTTGAAGTTACATTTGATATTGATGCTAATGGAATTTTGAATGTTAAGGCCAAAGATAAGGCTACAAATAAAGAACAGCATATTACCATAACCGCCTCATCCGGCTTATCTAAAGAAGAGGTTGAAAAAATGAAACAGGAGGCTGAGCTTCACGCCGAAGAGGATAAAAAGAAAAAAGAAGTAATTGATCTCAAAAATCAAGCAGAAAGTTTAGTTTTTACAACTGAAAAAACTTTAAAAGATGCTGGAGATAAGGTAACTGCCGATGTCAGAAAAGATATTATGGATAAAGTTGAAGACTTAAAAAATGCAACCAAGGGCGAAGATCAGGAACTGATTAAAAAGAACTACGATGTCTTGTCTGAGGCAATCCAAAAAGTAGGCGCTTCAATGTATGAACAGCCTCAGGCCCAGCCAACAGAAGGACAGGGTGCAGGCGAACAGAAAGCAGGAAGCGAACCAGTTGAAGGTCAATATGAAGAAGTAAAGAAAGATGGGGAGGCGAAAAAAGAAGAATAAAATTTTAGAATTTGACGCATAAAAAGCAGAGACGGGGTATTACCCCGTCTCTTTTAAATATTTTAATAAAAAAATCACCAAAATTATTAATGGATCGTCATGGTAGCCAGATTATTATCTACGCGGTAGGTTTTGGTAGTATTTATTTATATTTACAGTAATAAATTTTATTTACGGTGGCGACTATGCTATAATATGCACATATGGCAGAAATCGTAAAAAAATGGAATCGGATTATTTTTTTGGGTGCAGTAAATGATGGCAGTATTTAATGTTTTAATAAAATATATTTTATAACTAATCGATTTATGTTATGCGAAAAATCCCCACGCAATTGGCGACATCCAGCAAGATTGCAGTTCATCAATCAGTAATCTTCAGCATTGGACTGATTTGCGGCGTTTTGGTCATTACGGTCTTCGGCCTCAGTATTGGGTCTTCATCAAATTTGATGGCGGCGGCTCTTAAGCCAACCAAAAACCAAAGTGTGATGACCAACCGTACTTGCGGTATGGATGTAATTAAAGGCAAGAAAGTTTATCGGGGCTGTGATATTGATTATTCACAATTCAGCCTCAAGCCGGTTGTTGGTGTGCCATCAGCCAAATTAAAAGCTGATACAGCCTTGGCAGCTAAGTTAAAAGCGCTTCCCAAAGATAGGCAAGCAGAATTGAATTATCAGTTGAAGCAGACTCAAGACGTAATTCAAGCTAAAGGAGGAGGTTGGAAGGCAGGCTGGAATTCTAAAATGATACTGGATGACAAGGAAAAAAAGAATTTGACCGGTTTATTAGATAGTCCTCCAACTCAATTAGCTTCTATATCATTATCTAAAGATAAAATTTTATTAAGTGCTACTTCGCCGGCGGGCAGTGTTGATTTGCCTGATTTTTATGATTGGCGCAGCATGGGCGGGAAAAACTATATTACTTCAGTAAGGGATCAGGGAAATTGCGGGAGTTGCTGGGCCTTTGCTTCTATTGCTGCTTTTGAAGGGCACATACAGGCATATTATAATAATTCGAATATAGCGACTAACTTGGCTGAGCAGGATTTAGTTTCTTGTGTCTTGCCTTATAATCCTAGTGTTAATATGGGCGGTTGCAGGGGCGCTTATTATAGTCAGATAGAGACTATTTTTAGTTCTTATTGGATTAATCCTGGCAACGCCATCGAAGCTAATTTCCCTTATGTGGCTGCTAACGTAGCTTGCAGTAATAAGCAGGCAAATTGGCAGCAGAACGCCTGGAAAACAATGGGTTATAAGCCAATTGATTTGACTGGCAGCCTGGCTGATCGTGTTAGTAAAATAAAGCAAGCAATAATCGAGAATGGACCAGTAGCGGCAGGTATGCTCGTATACAATGATTTTTTTAATTATCAAAGTGGAATTTATCAGCATACTACAGAAGATGCTGCTGGAGGACACATGGTGGCGATTGTCGGTTTTGGCAAAGAAGACGGCCGCGATTATTGGATTGCTAAAAATAGCTGGGGCTCGAATTGGGGTGAAAACGGCTATTTTAAAATTGCAGTCGGAGATTCTTTTATTGACTATTGGCATGTCTATGCCGTTAATATTCCTAATCCGCCAGCCTCAGCTCCGCAATCAGCTATTTGCACTGATAATGACAGCGATGGTTATTGTTATTGGGGTTTAGACGCCAAGCCGACAGCTACCAGTACTTGCCCGTCTTCTTGCTTGGCACAGAGTCAAAGCGATTGTGATGATTCAAAGAGCGATATTTATCAAAATTGCGGAAAAACGACAGATGAAATAGGCACACTATCTATTACTTCCGCCACCTCTCAAGCTGAAGTCTATGTTAAAGATTTTGGTGGCGCTTATATTTATCGTGGCAAAACACCCTTAACTATTAATTTGGGAGTTGGCAACAGGGAAATTAAGGTTTCAAAAGATCTTTATTCAGCACAGCCTCAGACCGTGACAATAAGAGCAAATGAGACGGTAAATTTGAATGTAACATTGAATCCGCCTATCGGACTCCGTGCCGGCTGGCCGATCGATATTGGCAATTGGAATTTTGCATCTTCTCCGGCAATCGCCGATATAAATAATGACGGCAAGAATGAAATCATTGTCGCCTCCGGTAGGCTTGTTGCCGGGGGATGTCTGACGTGCAAAGGACTAGATGAAATACAGGTCTATGATCAGGATGGCAGGCTTCTGCCTGGCTGGCCTTTCGTAATCAATATGGCGTATTCTAACCAATTTCGAGAGATGGATTTGGTAACTAATCCGACAGTAGTCGACTTGGATAAAGACGGCAAAAAGGAAATAGTATTCGAGGTCTATGACGGCTATGATACGGCGGGAGGCGGCGATCAAGTCGCAGTTTACGCCTTAAGATCCGACGGCACGGTTATGGACGGCTGGCCGATAAAATTCGGCAATTTGTCTAATTTTTCTATTAATTCTTTGGCGGCCGATGATATTGATAATGACGGAGAAGTCGAGATTGTTGTTGCACTTGATTATAAAATCCATGTCCTAGATAAAGCCGGCAGGTCGAAAACTGGTTGGCCAAGGGATGTTGATTGCGCCGCTTTCAATGAGGTGGCGATCGGAGATTTGAATAATGACAATAGCAAGGAAATTATTTATACTTGCGATTCGCCGTTAATTAATAGCAAAATTTACGTTTTTAAAAATAATGGCGTCTTGATGAGCGGATTTCCTAAAGACTTCGCCTATGGAATAAAAAATTCGGTAGTAGGCGATATTGATAACGATAAAAATTTAGATATCATTTTTACGGTAACCGGAGATGGCGTTATCGGCGATAGGATTTACGCTTTGAATTCCAACGGTACCGTAAAAAACGGTTTTCCGGTTAATTCGAGTATGTATATCGGAAGCCTGTCTTTAGGCGATATTGATAATGATAATAATGCGGAGATTATTTTTGCTTCAGGCGGTTATCTGAATGCCCTGAAGAAAGACGGCAGTCAACTTAGCGGCTGGCCTGTCGCTATCCCTGAATCCACTTCAATGGCTGTTATCAGCGATGTCAATAATGACGGTTTTCGCGATATAATCTTTGCCGCGCCTCAGTTCGGCAGCCGCATGTCGGGAATATATGCTTATAGTTATACGGGAAATTTGCTGCCAGGCTGGCCCAAAAATGTTATGGGTTCGATATGGTATGAAAGCCCTGCTATCGGCGATGTTACCGGGGACGGCAAATTGGATCTTATTGCGACTGGAGTGCTTTCGCTGGGCGCTTCTGTTCCAAAGGCACTTACTTTTTATGAATTGGGTGTTCCCTACAGCTTTAATGAGCTGGATTGGCCGCAGTTCCAATATGATCCTCAGCATACTGCTTGTTATAATTGCGAAAAAGCCGCTATACCGCCTGCTATAACAGTTGTTTCTCCTAACGGCTCAGAAAAATGGAGAAGAGGAAAGATTTATAATATTACATGGTCAGCGACCGGAGCGGCAGCAACGGATAAAATTAATATATCAATTGATAATTATGCTATTAATGCCACTACCAGCATAGTTTCTAATTTAGCCGGCAACTTGCTTTCTTATTCTTGGTCAATCCCGTCAACTTTCGCGATAGGCGGCAATTACAAGATGAAAGTCGAAGTTTGCCGCCAAGCCACGTGTTATTCCGATGAATCCAATAATTATTTTTCCATAATTGATAGTGCTGTTCCCAATGCGCCGAAGAATCTCGTTGCCAGCGCCGGCACGGGACAGGTGAATTTGACTTGGACGGATTGGTCGAGTAATGAAGACGGGTTTAAAGTCGAGCGTGCCGCCAGCTTATCTGGACCGTTCAGCGAGATTGCCGTCATTCCGACACCTCACACGGCGACAGTATCCTATGTTGATGCCGGATTAAGCGCTGGGATTTACTATTATCGGGTGCGAGCTTATAATACGGCGGGAAATTCCGGCTATACTAATATTGCTTCAGCCAAGTTAGGCACGGATATTAATCAAGCGCCGATAGCCTATGATCAATCAGTCGTAACCGTAGAAAATAAGGCAAAAAGCTTTACCTTGAAAGCGACAGATGCTGATGGCGATACTCTGTCTTATCCAATTTCTGATCGGACTACTCCTAGTCATGGGACGCTTACGGGAACGGCACCGAATCTTATCTATACTCCCGCAGCAAATTATCATGGCAGTGATTTATTTACCTTTAAGGCTTATGATGGTAAAATCAGTTCCAATGCCGCTACGGTGTCAATTACTATTACGGCGACAATTCCCAATGCCCCAAAGAATTTATCTGCTAGCGCCGGTACGGATCAAGTAAATTTAAGCTGGACCGATTGGTCAGGCAATGAAGATGGATTTAAAATTGAACGTGCTACCAGTTTATCCGGACCATTCGCCCAGATTGCCAGTATATTAACTCCGCATTTGGCAACAACAACATACCCCGACATTGGATTGGGTTCCGGCATTTACTACTATAAGGTTCGCGCCTATAATACGGCGGGAAATTCTGGCTATTCTAATACTGCTAAGGTCTCTTTCTAGGATTAAATGATTACATATGACAGAAATCGGAAAAATAATCAAGCAATAATATGAAGAAGTAAATAAAGATGGAGAGGCGAAAAAAGAAGAATAAAATTTTAAAATTTGACGCATAAAAAGCAGAGACGGGGCATTACCCCGTCTCTTGCAAATAAACATTGAAAATCTTTATAATTTTTAGTAAAATAGTATCATCGCGATTAAATATTAGTTATGAAAATTGGCATACCACAAGCAGGAATATATTATGAATATTATCCGTTTTGGAAGAAGTTTTTTGAAGGTTTGGGATTTGAAATAGTCTTGTCGCCCAAAACCGATAAAAGCATAAGTGAATTGGGTTTGAAAACTGCCAATAGCGAATCTTGCTTGCCAATAAAAATATTTTATGGCCATATCAATTGTTTAAGAAGACATGGTATAAATACATTTCTTTTGCCTCATATGGATATGGTAAGAAATATTTATGAAAAAATCGGTCCCAAGTCATATTTTTGTCCGTATTTTGTGGCAATGGCTGATGTAATGAAGGCAGAATATCCTGAAATTGAAGTTATAAATCCAAAGATGATTTTTGATGGCAATATAATTAATTCCGACTCTTGGATAGAATTGGCACTAAAGTACGGTAAAAATAAAGAAGAAGCTCAAAATATTTTTAATGAAGCCTTAAAAGAACACCTCGCCTTCTTACAAAAAATGCAGTCTGAAAAATTAATGCCGATAGAGATTTTTGAGAATGTAAAAATCAACAGCAATAACAGTGAAAAAATTGCAATCATTGGCCACTCATATATTGTATACGATCATTATTCTAATATTGATTTAATTGATAGGGTTATTTCAAAAGGATATTCTGTATGGACCAAAGAAATGATGACTGACGACGAAAGGGAAATCGCCGTAGAAAGCGTAGATTGGCAATGCCATAATCATTGGGTTATGACTAATGAGGAAAGGATGGCAATTTTAAAAGCATCCAGAGATGATAGCATTAAAGGAATTATATATGTAATACCCTTTAATTGCGGGCCGGATTTTTTAATGGAATATTATTCACTTAAAGACGCCAGGAAAAGTAAACCAATCACTTCTATTTCAATTGATGAATCAAGCGGTGAAGCCGGACTGGCAACAAGAATAGAAGCTTTTATTGACGTATTAAAATAGCTATGAAATACGCATCATATCCAGGATTAAATGAATACATAGCCATGCGAGTCATGTTTCAGTTTTTTGGTAAAAAATTTGCTGACTTGCCAGAGCTAAATGAGAACATGCTTAGATGGGGAGAAGCAAATGTTCCCGAATACGCCTGTTTGCCGCTTAAAATTTATATGGGGTTTTTTAAGGAATTGGTCGAACAGGGAGTCCATGATTTTTTTGTTTATGGCGTTACTGATATTAGAAGTTGCCGGTATATGGATTTATGGGAGGGTGGAAAAAAAATTCTCCATGACAAGGGCTATGATATAAATATCCATTATTGGGGCGGATTTGGCGGTCTGAAAGAGGCTTTTGATCGGCTACAGGTTGTTGTTGGCAAACATTCAATGCCAAAATTAATGCTAGGAATTTTAGCTTACAGTGATGCTTTATATGCGGTTGATAAATTAAATGATGAAGCCAATAGATTGAGGCCAAGAGAGATTGAAAGCGGTTGCGCTGACAGATGGTTAAAATTATGGCAGGACAAAATTAAAAAAGTAAGCAAGCCGTATAAATCAATTAAAATAATGGAGAAGGCCTTAAAAGAAGCCAAAAAAATTAAAATTGATAATGAAAAAAAATTAGTCAAAGTCGTGATAGCCGGTGATATTTTTAAAATTCATGAACCATTTTTCCATTTTAATACAATTAAAAAAATAAATAAGCTTGGGCTTGAGGCTAAACAGCCAATAAGCTTTTCTCTCTTATTTCTTGGACAAAATCCGGTACCATTTCGTGGAGAATTTAGAAAAAGATATAAGGCATATCAAGAGAAGGCTAAAAAATATTTAAGTTCAACGCCCGCATCATACTTGGATATTAGCGTTGGTGAAATTATGACTGAATTAGAGAATGGGGCTAAGGGTATTATACATTTCCAATCATTTGGCTGTATGCCTGATATTCTTTTTAAGCCGATTTTAGATAGGATGGCTAAGGATTATAATGTACCAATTATGCATTACATGAGAGATACCCATTCTTCAGATACGGCATATCAGACGAGACTGGAGGCATTTGCGGATTTAATCCATAGAAAAAATAATTAAATATTTTATGTCTAATAAAGCCTATTTAGGAATTGATGTCGGATCTGTGAGCTGTAACGTTGTTGCAATTGATGAAAATGGCAAATTAATTTTTAAAAAATATATCAGGACTCAAGGCCAGCCGATTGAGGCTGTTAAATGCGGACTTTTTGAAGCAAGTGGCATTTTGAGTAAATATGAAATAGCCGGAGTGGGTACGACCGGAAGCGGAAGGATTTTAGCGGGATTTTTAGTTGGCGCTGATGTGATAAAAAATGAAATTACCACCCACGCAGCTGCAGCCCAACATGAGGCTCCAAATGTCAGGACAGTAATTGAAATTGGCGGACAGGATTCTAAAATTATTCTTTTGGATGATGGCGTTGTTACTGATTTTGCAATGAATACGGTTTGCGCAGCCGGTACTGGATCATTTTTAGATCAGCAGTGCTCAAGGTTAGGAATTGAAATTGAAAATTTTGGAGACTTAGCTCTTCAATCGTCAAATAGTGTTAGCATTTCTGGCAGATGTACAGTATTTGCAGAGTCTGATATGATTCACAAGCAACAAATTGGCGCAAAAAGGGAAGATATAATAAGAGGGCTTTGCGAGGCATTAGTGAGGAATTATTTAAATAATGTCGGCAAAGGCAAGGAAATTGTTGAGCCGATAATTTTTCAAGGCGGAGTAGCGGCCAATAAGGGAATTAAGGCGGAATTTGAAAAAGCATTGGGCAAAAAAGTAACAATTCCGGATAATTTTGATGTCATGGGAGCAATAGGAGCGGCTCTTTTGGCAAAGGAGGCTAAATTAGAGAAAACAAAATTCAAGGGTTTTGATATTTCTAAACATACTTTTGAAACCACGGCTTTTAATTGTCCTGACTGTTCAAATAATTGCGAAGTCATTGAATTTAAAGAAAATGGGAAGATAACTGCGCGCTGGGGAGATAGGTGTGGAAAATGGGAAGAAAATTTAAATAAAAGACCCGAAATTAATTAATAGTTAAAGTAAAAATAAATATATGGAAGCCAATCAACAACAACCTCAAGCTGGAGAAATTCAAATTAAAGATGGGTTTGCCGGCGGAGAATATGCTAACGCAATGCAGGTGAGCCACAATAAAGAAGAATTTTTGTTAACCTTTTTTAACATTATCGCGCCATCTGGCCGAGTTTGTGCTAAAATAATAACCAGCCCGGGCCACATTAAAAGGATGATTGCGGCATTGGATGATAATTTAAAGAAATATGAGGCACAATTTGGTGCCGTTGAAAAAGCTGAAAGTCCTCAGGCGGAAATAGGATTTAAAGCTTAGGGATTATTAAGGTGATAGAATTAAATTATTTAAAGATTTAATAAAAATGAGTAAGGATTATTACAAAGTTTTGGGTGTTGATAAGGGTGCTTCCCAGGATGATATAAAAAAAGCATTCAGAAAGTTAGCGCACGAACATCATCCGGACAAAAATAGCGGAAGCGACGAGAAGTTCAAAGAACTTAATGAGGCATATCAAGTCTTGGGAAACGAAAATAAAAGAAAGCAATATGATCAGTTCGGATCGAGCTTTGGCCAGTCCGGAGCGGGGTTTAATTACCAAGATTTTGCCAGATCTGGCGGTAATCCATTTTCTGGCGGGAATGATTTTCGAAACGGCGGGGTGAATTTCGATTTTGGCGGTTTTGAAGATCTGGGCGATATATTCGGCAGTTTTTTTGGCGGCCAAACTCAAACAAGAGCCCGGACTAAGGGAAGGGACGTTGAAGTTGAATTAACAATTGATTTTAATGAAGCTGTTTTTGGGGTTGAAAAAAATATTAATTTACAAAAAGATATTGCTTGTGATGTTTGCGGAGGAAACGGCGCCGAGCCTGGCTCAAAAATTTTGACCTGTAAGACATGTGCCGGTTCGGGCTATATAAGCCAAACTCAGCAAACTTTTTTGGGTAATATCAGGACGCAGAATGTTTGCCCAGAATGTCATGGCGAGGGTAAAACATTTGAAAAAAAATGCCACAAATGCCGGGGAGCAGGTTTTACACAGGGCACTGAGCAAATTAATATAAAAATACCAGCAGGCATAGAAGATGGGCAATCGCTTAAAATGCCAGGCAAAGGCGAACCAACAAAAAAGGGGCACGCGGGCGATTTGTATATAAGAATTAGAGTGAAATCAAGCCCTAATTTTACCCGTGATGGCGATAATATTTATTCAGAGCATCACATTAGCATTTTGCAGGCGGTTTCCGGAGATAAGATTCAAATAAATACCGTTGATGGCTTGGTAAGCCTTAAAATTCCTGAAGGCACTCAAAGCCATACTCAGTTTAAGCTTCGTGAGAAGGGGGTTCCTCATTTACAAGGAAGGGGGAGAGGAGACCATATTGTTGAGGTAATCGTTGATATACCTAAAAATTTAACTCGTCAGCAAAAAAAACTCATTGAAGACGCTGGCATCTAAAAATTATGTTAGTAACAGTTTATTTAATCATACTTTTGATTATTGCTTTAGTGGCTTTGTTCTTGGCTGTAACTTTTTTGACCAGCCTTTTTATAACCGGTGTGCCTTTTATTTCGTCGGCAAAAAAAGATTTTCGCAATGCAATTAAGGTTGCAGATTTAAAGTCGGGCGAGCTATTATGCGATCTTGGTTGTGGACGTGCCCATCATTTAATTTATGCAAATAAAAAAGTGGGCGCCAAATGTATCGGCTATGAATTGTCGCTTTGGCCGTATCTCTTGGCAAAATTAAATATTTGGCTTGCCAAGGCTGACGTGAAAGTTTATTATAAAAATTTTTTTAAAGCAGATTTATCAAAAGTGGATGTGGTATATTGCTATCTGTTTCCTGAGATTATGGATAAATTAGAGCCAAAATTCAAAAAAGAACTAAAGCCTGGCGCAAGAGTGGTTTCCTATGGCTTTAGAATGCAACATGTAACACCCCAAAAAGCAGTAATAACCCATGAGGATAATGTGGAGTTGGGCAAAATTTATTTGTATAAGTATTAAGGTCTTGAAAATTTACTGAAATTTTGTTTAAATATATTGACAATTTGGCCCTATCGTCTAACGGTTAGGACGTGGCCTTCTCAAGGCTAAAATCGGGGTTCGATTCCCCGTGGGGCTACAAGTGGAGAACTGGCATTGGCCAGTTTTTCTTTTTGAACGAAAATTGGAGAAAATTCCGGGGTTTCAAATGTAGAATAATTATAAATCGTTTTTTTCGGAAAAATTAAACTCTGGAGTTTGACCTTTTGTTCGAAGTCACCATTTTCCCAATAATAGGGAATTTTATTTATAAATTTAAAAACATAGTCCATAACCTCCTCCAAATTAAAGTCCTCAGTTTTGATTTCAATTAATTCTGATTCTTCTATTTCTATCTTGTTATTTATTTTTTCATAATGAATTTTGAAGTCTTTGTCAGATAGTAGTTCCTTCTGCTTCATTTCGATTGTTCTTACTTTTTCTTCTTTAAGTTTTTCAATCTTTTTGATCTTTTTTTCTCTTACCTCGTTTAGTTCCTTATACCTGTTATTCCAAATTTTTAAAATAACAGAATGTAATGATTCCAAGGTTGCCTTTGAGGGAGTAATTGTTTTGAGGTGTTCAATAAATGCTTCCTCGATTATTTTTTGGGAAATTGATTTTGGAGAATCACATTCTTTATTATAGCAACGATAATAAGGGTATTTACCACCTAGTTTTCCAGTAGAGAAGGCAGCCGTCAGTGGTCGACCACAATGACTGCATATAGCAAAATGCCTAAGAGGGAATGAATCATTTGATCTGCTAATGGCAATATTCTCACCACGTTCTTCTCTTTTTAGGTTAACCTGGCATTTACGGAAAATTTCTTTTTCTACCAGTGGAGCGTGATTACCAATATACTCCTGACCCCAAACAGCCATAATGCCAATATAGAATTTGTCGGTTATTATTCTGTATATGAGTTGGCTGGAGATGGGCTTATCCTTCCATGTCCTAAGGCCAGCTTCGTTTATAATTTCCCTAATTTCTTCAACCTTGTATGCACTAGTAGAGAATTTTTCAAAGGCCATCGTAATTAATGGTGCCCTTACTTCGTCAATGCAAATAGTTGCCTTTTGGTTTTTGTCTCTTGTATTCAGATAGCCAAGAGGGGCTTTCCATGCCCATTCACCTTGCTCAATCTTTTCTTTCATTCCGGCTTTTACCCGCTCACTTCTTTGGTCATTATCATATTGTGAAACCACTGCAACCAGCCCTCCCATAAGTTTGCCTGCTGGTGTTTCCCCGACGTCTTCAGTAACAGATCGGTAATTTATACCTAGTGCCTCCAGTTCGGTTCTAATTGCTAGAAAATCATAGGCATTCCTTGATAGCCGATCAAGTTTGTAAGTTATGACAAAACTAATGGTATTGTGATTTTTCCTGCAGTAGTCTAACATTTCCTTGAGTCCTGGTCTGTCGGCGGTTTTTGCTGATACCCCGTCATCATGAAAATATTTCAGTATCTTGATCTCATTTCTGTCGGCAAACTCGGTGCATATCTTTTTCTGTTGGTCTAAGCTATAACCAACCTTGGCCTGCTCATCTGTAGAGACCCTGTAGTATATTATTCCATTTTTAGGCTTTTCTTGCATGGCGTTCATTTATCCAATAATCAAAAATCATGTTTCCAAGAATAAATAGTTGCTCTGTAAAATTATCTGCCTCATGGTTATTGCCAATTATTTTTTGTGTTGCTTTAGCTGTTACCATATGTATATATGAGTTTAAATCCGTTGATACTTGCCGGTAAAATCATTTTATTTAAATTTAGCCAATATTTATTATTATACATTCTTGAAATTTTGTAAATTATCAATGTATATATTTCTTGGTTTATATGAGTTAAGACTGTTGGTTTCTTAGGTCAGAATTTTTGAGATGTATAAATTATCAACTTTGACCTGAAAACGTCTCCTAGACGTAGAAAATCGGTCTAGAGTCGGAGTTAGAATCCAGTCTTTTTATAGGCTTGGTACACGGTTATGGCATATGCATTAAAATCCCGTATGCTTGCATCTTCTGACTTTCTTCTTAATACGTCCATCTTGTCTCGGATAAAATCTTTATTTCTTGCCATGTCTTCGGCCGGCTTTTGTTTGACACCAAAGGAAATTAATTCCTCATATGCCTCTTCGTTTAATTGTTCCGTTGATACGGACAGTTCTTGATTAACCAAATTGGTTTGGTTCATATTTTTTAAATTTATTAATTAATTGGTAAATGATTTAAAATTGATGGCATTCATGGTGCTTTAGTACCATGAATATCTTTTTAATTATCCATTATTTACCATTATTTTAATTATTGATTGTGGCCATCTGTTGGTTAATTTGCTGGCTGTTCATTGGCTATCTCATCAATCTGATATTCATAGGAATGCCAGTCCCGTTGGTATTTTTGCCAATTTTTTATGGTAATGACCGAAAATTTGTTGTTGGCTGAAATTTTAATACTTCCTCTATTTGAAAGTTTGGCCATAATCCTTCTATATTGAGCTTCACTTATTCCCAAAAAATCGGCTGCCTTTTTCCGACCTGTTATAAATTGGCCTTCAATCAGATGGATTAATCTATCGTTAAATTTGATATGATGCTCTTTGTGGGAAGCCTTTAATATGCACCACAGGAAAACCTTCAGCATCAATGGATCATCAAAGATCTGATCGAACATTAAATCTCTATGGATTTTTATAAAACCACCACCCCGGGGTCTGACAATTCTATAGTTTTGATTCTCTGAATTCATATTTTTGAAATAAAAAAAATGTGGATTTCTCCACATTACCATAAAGTTGATTTTAAATAAGTTTTTTTTAATAAATTTTTTAAAAGCCACAACTTTTTCTTAACCTTCTTATATCGTGGTAGACACTTCTTATGCCATCGGTATTAAGGTTGCAGTTATATTGGCTATTGATTTGTTTTGTAATTTCTATTTCATCAAGTCTTTTTTTATATCCATTCCATTGTTTTAATTTGTGATTTTCTTTTTGTATTTCCAAAAATTCTTTATATTTTTTATAAATTTCCATATCACGATAAAAGTTATTGCAAGCTTTATTTTTTCCTCTGTATCCTGGGAGTTTCATTTGGAGTGGGATAATATATTTTTGCCATTTATCATTTATGTCTTCCTTTCTTGTCCAAGGATATATTTTTATATATAGGCCGGTTTCTTCTTTGGCCTTCTTCGACTGACCATAATATCGTATATTTTTAAACCGTATTGAGAAAGAATCTCTTTCTGGGTCTTTGTTAAAAAATATATTATTCCAGATAGCCCAAAAGAATAGATAATTTTTATCCGTGCTATTGATTTCAAAATTTTTCAGTATTTTAATAATCCCTTTTTCAGCCGATGGGATTGTAATTTTGTTTGTTTTTCTTCTGACCATCCTTTTTATGGCAGGGGAAAAAATTTTATCATTCCATTCCCAGAACGATTTTTCATCCTTAAATTTTGAATCTGGTATGGGAGAACCAAAATCAGCAAACTTTTTTAGGAATGCCTCTACCAATTTTTTATACTGGGAACTTTCAATAATTATCTTAAGTTTATAATAATCGCCATCAAAATAAGTAGCTCTAGGGTTCCCATTTGGTTTTACAATATTATTTTTCATATTAAAGATACTACCATTTCAAAACTAAATTTACAACATAATATTTACTTTTCTCTAATCTTATTATATAGTATAAATACAATTTAAGAGACCTAAACCTCACCCTCGTGAGGCATGGTCTAAAAAACTCATGACAATACTGATCCCCACGATCAGCAACTTGTCATGAGTCATGCCTGGAAACGGGTATGTGGCCGAAAGGCCTAGCTGGCGTGGGGCTTTGTGTTTCCGCCGGATAACTCAAAAACATATGAAAAAATTCCATTTTGTTTTGAAGAGATTCAAGACGAAGCAAAAAAGTGTAAACATTGTGGTTCTATGGTAGACGGTGGTAGCAGGGAGCAGTCAGTAGCAAATTCAGTTCAGCAGACTTATGTTACCAATGCCAAGGTTGGTAAAAAGGCAATAATATGGGGAAGCATATTAGCCGTAATTGGAATAATGGTTGTTATAGGAGGTGCTTCTGATACAAGTGGTACCAATAATGCACCGGGTATAATTATAGGAGTATTAATGGCAATTGTTGGAATAATTATAATGATGGTCGGTAAAATTAAGCATTGGTACCATTGGAAATAAGTTTGTTTTATGGTAAAATTGACCTTTTAAAAAAGGTCTTTTTTTATCTTTTTTTTATTGAGGTTTAATGTTATAATTTAATCATATATATATTAGGCAATGCCACCTTTATTTTATGGGGAAAGTTGCTTTTATTAATAGAAATAATTTAAAGATTGCTCGAGAAAATATCGGCATGGATGTTTTTATTGCATCAAAAAAAATTTCTAAGTCAAAAAAAGAATACGTTTCTTTATGGGAATCAGGAGAAGAATTACCTACTTGGTCTCAAATAAAAAAGTTAGCAAATATATATGGTGTTTCTGAATTATCTCTCGTTTCAAAGATTGATATAGAAAAAAATAAAGATATACCGGATTTTCGAGTGGGATTATCGGCGGATGAAAAAAATGACGTTAAGAAACTTTTAAACTTAGTTTTAAAAAGACAGAAGTGGTTACAAGAATTTTTAAAGAAGGAGGGATATAAAAAAAACCAATTATTAGGATCAGGGAAAAATCTCACTTCAGCTGTTGCTTTAGCTAATAATATTGCCGATAGCCTAAAAATAGACTTAGAAGAAATAAAGTCTATGTCGGGTGTGGGTGCTTATAGGAAGGCTCTAAAATATCTTATCACTAAGGCTGAAGATCAGGGAATTTTTGTTGGAAAAACTATCTCTTATCATAAAATTCCCGTTGAACATATGAGGGGACTTTTTGTATCGAATGATTATTGTCCCTTTATAATTTTAAACAGGCAGGATTCTATTACTGCTCAGATTTTTTCTTTTATACATGAGTTGGCACATTTTTTCAGAAAAAGTGAAAGCATATCAAATAGTATTGATTTTAGAGATTCGAATAATATTCAAAATACAGAGGAGGTATTCTGCAATAAAGTAGCAGCAGAATTATTGTTGCCAGAAAAAGAATTTGAAAGAGATAATTATAATAAACAAGATATATTAGTTATTGGTGAGAAATATAAAGTAAGCCCACTTTTTGTTTTTTATAGGTTAAAGAATTTAAAAAAACTTAATGGATCAAGTTTGTCTGAGTTAGAAGAATATTTACAAAAACAATCTAATATAAACGTTGAAGGTAAGAGAAGTAAAAATAAGGGTGGCAATTTTTATAATAATATGAAAGATTCTAATGGTGAATTATTTAATAAAATTATTGCTAGCTCTTATTTTGAAAATAAAATTAATTTTGTGGAGGCGTCTAATTTATTAAAATTTTCTGTTGGGGTATATGAATATTGAAGAAAATGAAACTATTTTTGTTTTAGATACTAATATTCTTATAGAATCAGCTTATTGGTATCCATTTGAGTTTTTTCCTGAATTTTGGCAAGTAATGGAGAAGCTACTTAAAGAAGGTAGGTGGATTTTGTTGGATGTTGTTGAACAAGAGATAGGCGGACCAAAGAAGTTGAAAAAATGGATAAACACACAAAAAGTAAACGGATTAGTGAATAAAATTACTGACGAAGTAAGAAGTCTAGCAGCAGAAATAAATGATCAATATCAAATTATTGATGGTATAAAATCTCAGGCTGATGCTTATATAATTGCCTTTTCCAAAATTAATGGCTGTACATTGTTTACTAGAGAAGGACATAGAAAAATGCCTTCAGATATATATAAAATTCCAGACGTTTGTGATATTCTTGCAATAAAATATATCCGATATGTGAAGGATTTTATTAGATCTGTTGGATTTGAGATTAAATTTTTAGATCCAAACATTAAATTGGAGCCAATTAAAATTGTATAACAACAATAGTATATCAATACCACCATATGGTGGTCTTTTTTATTCTTGTAATTACTGTAAATTAGGAATAAAATGTATTTAACTAAATTAACATGAATAAATTACAAAGAGTAAGTCAATATTTTAATATTAATCATGAGACGTTTCAAAAATATGGCATTTTTGATGCCATAGTTGGCGTTGATAGTTTATTTTTTATCGATCCTCTCCTTCTTTCTAAAAGTTCTGTTCCAGAATTAAATAATTCTCTAGAAGAAATTAGAGATTATTTTAGAAAAATTATTGTTTTAATAAAATCAAATAATAATCAAGCTTATAAAAAAGCAATAAAGAAGTTGACCCTTAGAGAAATTAAGGGTGTAGGAATTGGATACGGAAACTCATCTGATGATGGGTCTGCAATCGGTCCTGAATTAGCTAAAAATTTAGCATGTACTGCCAAAGAGTTGATAAATATGGGAATTGATGACCCAGCAATATTTGAAGTTATGGGTCTTTTTGAAGAAAATTACGGCCCAGATAGACTAAGTGACGCATTAATATGTATTTTACAGGATCGATTTTTTCAATTTACTGAAAGAATTAGTAAAGAATTAAACATTGAAAGAAAAATAAAAATAGAAAAATATGAAAGGGTTTATAATTTACCAAAACATCCATTAGAAAATAAACCATTAATATTTATCCCATCAGATATTTTACGAAAAATTCCAGTGGCCGTTTCATTTAGTGATATTTCAGTATTGGCTGCATTTAATGAAGATTTAAGAGAAAGATTTAATAACCTTATTTCCCCATGTTTTTCAGGCAAAAAACCCAATAAAGAAACAATTAAAAATTTTTTTTTATCTTCTACTGAAAGAATGGAAACATTGGTGGGTTCATATATAGAATTAAATCCAGATCATTATGATTTTGAAAAAGATCCAGATGGCCTATATTCATGGTTAGAACAAGCAAGAATGATAGTTAAAAATTTATCAATTAAGGTCACTACCCCTGAAAATTATAACGAATTATTAAATGTGGTTAAAAAGATTATTAATTCTTTTAAGAGTTCTATTGAAGTTAATGGATGTTGGAGACTATTATATAATAATTCTGGTAAGCCCTTAGATGAAAAACATGCTCGACTATTTTTTTATGGTATTGCAAGAATTGCTTGTGAATCAACTAATATTGATATTTCTCCTGAATCAAACGCTGGCAGAGGGCCAGTAGATTTCAAGCTTAGTGCTGGAAAAAATAAAATTATTGTTGAGATAAAGCTGTCAAAAGGTAAGGTAAAACAGGGATATGAAAAACAAACGAGGATTTATCAAGAGAGTGAGGGAGCCGATAAGAGTTACTACATTGTTATTAAAATTACTAATAGTTGTTTAGCTTTAACTGAAATACTTAAGTTACAAAAAGAAGAAGTTAAAAAAAATATAGCTCACCCTGAGATAATCGTTATAGATGGACTTAAGAAAAAACCTGCTAGTAAATCATAAAATTTAATCACTAAATTAATTAGTCCAAGCATAAAACTTCAAATAAAGATGTTAAAAAAAATATTACAAAATTTCTTTTTAAAAGAGAGGTCAGATGAAATAATTAGGCTGGTTATGGCTTATAAGGGCGAACCAGTTAATTTGGCTATCGGAGTGTCCAATGTATATAAGAAATTTAAAAAAACTATTGTTTGCATAGAAGAAAAAGGCAGGATTTATAAGGTTATATCAGCAAAAGCGGGATCTGATGGAAGTATTAATATATTATTTCCATATTGTAAAGAAAAGAAAGCTTATATTTACCAACATACTCATATTTATAAGCCAGGTTTTCAAAGACTTGAATTGCGTCAAATAAAGAAAGAATACATAGTTGATATTGATTCAAAGGTATCGGTTCATAAGAGTGGCTTTGTTCAACTTTCTGGTGAAGGTATTTTATCTGGATTTAATAAATATACAGGAAAGCCAAGGGGTATTGGAATTTTTACAAATCCCTTAAAATTTCCTATTGCTAGTGGCCCAACAATTGGATTTCAATGTTGGGGTATAGAGAATGGATTTCAAGAGTTAAAAAATAGGAAGAAGGATGTACAATATATTATTTTAAAAAAAGACGATTTTTATAATAGGAATGATTATAATAAAGATGCTAATTCCTATACCTTAGAATTATGGATTTTTCCCAAACAGGCAAATAATTTTGTTTATGAATATGGCCAAGAGCCATATATTGACCATATTATTGGTAATTATGTGCCCCTCCCAGGAGCTAAATTTACTCATCCTGTAATGGATATTAAGGGATTTAATTCTGTTCTGGCCGTATTTCCAATAACAAATTGGTGCCAATATGCTGATGAATCTGAACATGGTTATATTTTAGGAAGTCCTGGCGGTTCTAATAATAGATATCTCCCAATTAGAAATAAAGTTTATCATTGTTTTAGAATAATTTGTCCAAGAAAGGATGGTTGGCCTCAGAAAACATTAAATCCCCCAAGTTTGCATTATTCAGAGTAGAGGTTTTAAATAATTCTAATTCTAAACTAATTTAATGATTAGAAATCAATTTTTTGTGTTTGATGGTAACATAAAACCCATTTAAATCCGATATTATTGTGTTCCAATTCTCAATACAGTGGTCTACTATTAACTAACATAAAAACGTCCAGTTCACAAAAATTGGATGTTTTTTGTTTTTAAATAAAATGGTATAATAATTACATTAAATTAACTCAAAAATTATGAAACAACAGTTATTGTTTAAGGGTTTTATTATAGCAATTGTTGCTATTTCAGCTTTTGCCTTGGTATCACAAGCAAAGGCTGGTGCAGGTACGACCCCTGATTTAAAAGTATCTTCAATTTTAGTAGATAAATCTTTAAATGAAAAATTCGAGATAATAGGAAATACTTATCAAGTCGGTTATGGTGATTCAGTTCTGCTTTATGTTGGAATTGAAAACATTGGTACAGCCGAGAGCAGTGATATGACTGTGAATATTTATGTAATGAATTCGTTAAGTGATGAAGAAAAATTAGTATCTACTCAAAATTATTCTAATACTAATGGCAATGGAGGAACCTTGGCCCCGGGAAATTTAATTGATTATAAATATGGAATAGATGCTTCTAATTTTGCAGAGGGTAAAAATACAATTACAGTTAAGGTTGTCGACAATACTAAGCAAAATGACAGTACAGGGGTTTATCCGGAAAATAATTTAATGAACAACCAAATGAGTGCTTCAATGGCCGTTAATAAGCCGACTGTTGTTGCTGACTTGGCAATAACGGGAATCACTTTTCCTGCTAAGGCTGTTTTGGGTTCTGATGTAATGGTAGAGGCAATAGTTAGTGATCTTAGTATGTCTGGTATTAAGGAATATTCCATAATTACTTCAGTTATGGATAGTCAAAATCACATAACCGTTGTTAGTGATAGGATTTTTAATGGTGGTACAATCGGAAAAGAGGGAATAATTTATAAGTTTTTAATTGATAACTCCAAATTGAAATTAGGAGTAAACACAATAACAGTACAAGTCAATGACGAGGGTAATGCTGAGACCACATTAGAAAATAACAGTTTAAATAAATCAATAGAAATTATTAATCCATCCGTTGTAAATCGACGTTATCCGAATAGTGTTTTATTACGATCAATAACAACAGGAAAAATTTATTTAATAAAGGCTAATATGAAATATTATATTAGTGGAATAGCTGAGTTAAAGAGTTATAGGGGATTAAAGATGTATGATGTAGATGATTCTATTTTAAATTTATATTTTGACTATAATATTAAACCTTATGGCGACAATGTTGTTTTAATCAGTAAAAGTAATAATAAGGCATATTTAATAAAAAATGGAATGAAATATTATATCAGCACTTTAATCGAGCTTGGTAAATATAGAATGAATAAGCATTTTATAGTTTATGATGGAATATTAAATTTATATGCCAATTCAAAATAGTTAATATTTAGAGTTTATTTATAAACTAAAAACCACCCTAGGGTGGTTTTTAGTTTGTTCAGGCGAACTTGTAAGCCGAATTCTGTATCCGCCGAGGCGGATGATGATCATCTGTCTGCCAACGCCATTACTGGCGCGGTCAAGCTCCCTACTGTACTTGGGATTGCATCAGGTAGAGTTTACCACGGGCACTCTATTGCTAGAGGCCGAGTGAGATAGCATTAAACTAAGGAGATATCTCTTGCTTAGTTCAAGACACTTTCACACTTTTCACCTTTCATTCGCCGAGGCGAACTAGTATTGTCTCTGTGGAACTGGTCCTCAATCCGTTTTGCAACGGATCGGGTGGGCGTTACCCACTACCATGACATCCGCCCGAAAGCGGAAGGATGTTCGGACTTTCCTCCATAAATCTTAAATTTAGAATAGCGAACTTGCATATTGAGCATCCGCCCAAATAGGCGGAGCCCGCTACCTAAACAAGGTTTACAGCGATCATCCCATTCACCTGAACAGCTATATATTATCATAAATTGGGCATTATGTCAATTTTTTTAACTCAGTTGCTTGCAAAATAATCTAAGTAGCCCATAATAACATCGGAACTCGTTCTATGTTGCTTAGCCCATCTCAATGATGGATTTGCGGTTTCCGCGGATGCTTCCTAATGGAAGTTGCAATGTGGCAAAAGAACGAGTTCTACCTCGAGGCGCTGGCTATCGCAAGCAAGATCGTCATGTATGACTATCTTTTATGGATGAAAATCCTTACTTGCACTTTGCTGGCGCTCTTTTTTTGTCTAAATTGTCAATTTATGTTAAAATATTTTTATGAAAAGGACAGAAATCGCCATCTCCGCCAGTTTATTGCCCATTGATTATTTAATGGTGTTTTTGGCGGGAATTACCTCATATTATATTCGTTATTGGGAGCCGATAAAAGAAATCAGGCCGATTATTTTTGATTTGCCATTTTCTTTTTTCTTCCAGTTTATAATTGCCATTTCTTTAATTTGGCTGTTTAGTTTTTGGCTTAGCGGACTTTACTCAATGTCTAGTATTAGGAGGACATTAGATGAAATTTCAAAAATAATTCTTGGTTGCTCGACTGCCGTCATGATTTTGATGTTTATTTTCTTTTTCAGTAGAAGTCTTTTTGATTCCCGTTTTATTATCTTGGCTGGCTGGCTGTTTAGTATTATTTATGTAATAATCGGCAGAAGTTTAGTTCGCTTATTCCAGCATAGCTTGTATAAATATAATTTAGGTGTTCATCGTCTTGTAGTTATTGGTAAAAATGACTTATCGGCAGAGGTTAAAGAAATTTTTAATAATCAAATCAAATACGGCTATAAAGTGGTGGCGGAATTTGAGAATTTTAATGACAAAACAAAAGCCGAAATGGAAAAAATGATCGCAGAAGATAGATTTGATGAGGTTTTAATTGCAACTGGAAATTTAAGTTCCGAAGAATTAAATAATTTAAATGATTTTTCCTATATTTATCACACGACGTTAAAATACGTTGCAGATATTTTCGATTTTCCAATTACAAATTTTGAAATTACAAACGTCTCAGGAATTCCGATTGTGGAATTAAAGAAAACTAAATTAGACGGCTGGGGGAGAATTTACAAAAGACTTTTTGACATAGTCGGATCGACAATTTTAATAATTATCCTTTCACCAATATTACTTGCTGTGGCAATCGCCATCAAACTTAATTCAAAAGGGCCGGTATTTTTCAAATATAATAGAATAGGGGAAAATGGCAAGACTTTTACTTATATTAAATTCAGGTCAATGATAAAAGATGCTCATAAATTTCGTTTTGATCCTGAATTTATAAAAAAACATAAGAATCTTCGCGATGGAACGCCAATGATGAAGTTTGAAAATGATCCCAGGGTTACGAGTGTCGGCAGATTTATCAGAAAAACAAGTATTGATGAGTTGCCGGAATTGTTTAATGTTTTTATTGGCAAAATGAGCTTGGTTGGCCCAAGGCCTCATGAAGTTGAAGAGGTGGCCAGATATGAGAATTTTCACAAAAAAGTTTTGACCATAAAACCGGGAATAACAGGTATGGCACAAGTTTCTGGTAGATCTGATTTGGATTTTAATGAAGAAGTGAGGCTAGATGTCGGTTATATGGAAAATTGGAGCTTTAAGCTTGATTTAATGATATTATTTAAGACGCCTTTTGCTGTTTTAAAGAAAAGGAAGGCGGATTAATTTTAAAAACATAGAACACAAAACATAGAACATAGAACAGAAAAATATGTTTTAAATCGTGTGTTTTATGGGTGGGGCTATGTAGGGAGGCGATGCCTAACACAATAATCAGGTTGTTCTTTATGGGTATTGTTTTGTTCTGTGCCAGTTTTTGATTGTATTTGACGTATTGGCGTCAGCTGTTCTGTCGCCGATATTTTTACTGGTATTGTGACTATGTCCATGACTAAGTGGAGGGGGACAATGTCGTGTGGAAATTTGTAATATTAGCAATTGGTAGCTGGGTCTTTGGAATGGGTCTTTATGGCCTGTTGGCTCTCTTCACTCATCGGTTTGTAAGGCGAATTGATTTGCGGACGACTGTGACTCAGATTCTGTTTTGGCCAATATTCATGTTTTGGTGGACTATTTCGGACTTGAAGAAGTGGTCAGCCACTAAGACTAGCGCAGAATCTTTAAGATAGCCTTGGCCATAGCTATTAACCCTTATCCGGTGGTTCGTCTACCGGTGTTTTTTTGTCCAAAACTTATTTGCCAAATCCTCTCTAATTGGTTAAGATTATGAAATGAAAATAGCCTTAATTCACGACCATTTGGTCCAGAATGGAGGGGCTGAACAAGTTGTAAAAGCGCTTAAGGATATGTATTCCGAAGCGCCTATTTTTACATTGCTAGCGGATAAAAAGGTCTGTAAAAATTTTAATTGTGAGGTAAATACTTCGTTTTTACAGAACTTTCCTTTGAGCATTAAAAAATATCAATGGTTTTTGCCTCTTATGCCCGCTGCTGCTGAAGCTTTGGATTTGATGGGTTATGATTTGATACTTTCAAGCGCTTCTTCGTTTGCAAAGGGTGTTATAGTAAATCCTAAGGCAATCCACATCTGTTATTGCCATACGCCTACGCGCTATTTATGGAATGATACTCATAGCTATATTCAAAATTTAAATGTTAATGATGTTACAAAAATTTTCTTGCCGTTGCTCATGCAAAAGTTAAGGATTTGGGACAGCCTTGCGGCAAGCAGGGTGGATCATTTTATCGCTAATTCCCAAAATATCCAGCGCAAAATTGAAAGATATTACGGTCGCCAAAGCGAGGTGATTTATCCGCCCGTAAATACGGATAATTTTTTTATTACCAGCGGGCCCAAAAAATACTTTTTAGCAGGGAGCAGGCTTGTGCCATACAAAAGGATTGATTTGGCTGTAAAAGCCTTTACAAGGCTGGGAATACCGCTAAAAATTTTTGGAGTAGGACCGGAAATGATGAAGCTAAAGGAAATGGCCGGAGGAAATATTGAATTTTTAGGCGACGTGTCGCCGACTGAAAAAGCAATATTATACTCTAATTGTTTGGCATACATAAATCCGCAAGATGAAGATTTTGGAATTACGGCGGTCGAAGCCATGGCTAGCGGCCGTCCGGTTATTGCTTATAGAAGTGGTGGCGCATTGGAATCAATAATTGAAGGCATAACCGGTGACTTTTTTGATGAGCAGTGCTGGGAGGATTTAGCTGATAAAATCATCAGATTTGATAATAGCAAATATGATTCTGAAATAATTAGAAATCATGCCAAAAAATTTGATATCAGCGTTTTTAGAGATAAATTTGGCAGTTTTGTAAATAAAATAACTCAAAATGAAAATAGGCATTGATGGCAGATGTTTAATGAATGGATCGTATTCTGGTGTGTCCTGGTATGCTTATAACTTATTAAAACAATTATTCGAAATCGATAATAGTAGCGATTATATTATTTTCGGAAATTCATCTCATCGGGCACAACTGCCAAACTTTGAAAGGGCAAATGCTAAAAATGCTGTTTTTAAAATTCCCAATAAATTTTTTAATCTCGCATCTTTTCTATTGGGAAAGCCTAAAATTGATAAAATGATCGGTGGCATAGATGTTTTTTGGGCGCCAAATTTAAATTTTATTAATGTTTCCGCAAATACAAAACTGATTTTGACGGTTCATGATCTGTCATTTTTAATCTTTCCTCAATTTTTTCCAATCAAAAGCATTCTTTGGCATAAAATGATTTTGAAAACCAAGCTCATCCAGAGAGCCGATTTGATTATTGCTGATTCTAATAGTACAAAAGCTGATCTGGTAAATTTATTGAAAATAGAGGATAATAAAATAAAAGTTATTTATCCGGGAATATCTTCTGACTATAGAAAAATCGAATCAAATGACGAAGGTTTTATAAAGGTTAGAAACAAGTATAATTTGCCAGAAAGATTTATTTTATTTTTAGGCACGCTTGAGCCCAGAAAAAATATCGAAAGCCTTATTGAAGCATATAAATTAATTGATACGGACGTAACATTGGTAATTGCCGGCAGTGGCGGTTGGAAAAATAAAGATGTTTACGCTTTAGCTAAGCAGGATTCTAGAATAAAAATGATCGGATATGTTGACGAATCAGAAAAGCCATACTTATATAACCTAGCTCAATTTTTGGTTTATCCATCTTTTTACGAGGGTTTTGGCCTTCCACTGATTGAGGCTATGGCTTGCGGCTGTCCGGTAATCGCCGGTGCAAATTCTTCACAGAGTGAAATTGTGGAAAATAATGGATTGTTAATAGACGCTTATAATACAAACGATATAAAAATTGGTATCGAGATTCTATTGGCCGATGAAGATTTAAGAGTCGGTTATAGTAAAAGAGGATTGGAGACAGCTAAAAAATTCAGCTGGGAAAATTCAGCGAGAGAGTTATCGGATTGTTTTAGAAAATAGCCAA
>Ga0172379_10001448_pt1 | contig 47041 bp, 51 predicted proteins | sample GrowelOW334metaG_FD_119756 | JGI IMG/M metagenome (GOLD analysis project Ga0172379, IMG submission 119756) | Groundwater microbial communities from an aquifer near a municipal landfill in Southern Ontario, Canada - Groundwater well OW334 metaG | ecosystem: Environmental > Aquatic > Deep...
AGAAACGACAAATGACTTGAGAGTGTCAGGATTAATGTTTGGTACAGAATCATTATTGCTCGTTTTCAAAGAAATTATTTTGTCTCCGATTTTAAGTCCGGCATTTTCAGCCGGAGATTTTGCTAGAACGGAAACAACCACCAAGTTGATATCTTTGAGTTTGTAGCCGGCTACTTCATTGCCGACCGAAGTGGGAAGCCCAGACATAAAGCCGACAGAAAATAAAAACCAAGCCAAAACAAAATTGGCGAAAATCCCGGCGAAAAGTACCAGCGCTTGTTGCCATTTCGGCTTGCTGATCAAGCTCCTCCTCGCCTGCTCTTTTTTTTCTGAATTTTTTTCATTATCTAAAAATCCAACTTCTACCAGATCAGCTTCTTCCATGTTTTCTCCGAATATTTTAACGAAACCGCCCAAGGGCAACAAGTTGAAACTATATTCTGTCTCCCCTTTTTTAAAGCTAAACAGCTTTGGCGGAAAGCCAAAACCAAATTCATCTACCCTGATGCCAAATCTTTTAGCAACAAAAAAATGCCCCGCTTCGTGGACCAATACTAACACTAACAGTATGATTATGAAAATGATTATGGACATATGTATTGTATTTTGCTAAAGCCTAGCGCCTAGAGCCTATTACCTACCCCATTACTTCTTTTTCTTTTTTCTCAAAAGTTGCTTCTAGGTTGCTATTGGTTTCATTGATAATTTTCTGCAATTCTTCTTTGGCTCGGAACATATCATCTTCGGTCATTTTATTTTTTTTTTCTTTAGCTTCCATATCGCTCAAAACCGCCTCCCGTTCACGGCGTACGACAATCCTGCTTTCTTCCAATTTTTCTTTTAAAACTTTTACCAAGGTTTTCCTCGTGTCGGTAGTCAGCTGAGGGAAAATTACTCTTATCCCCAGATCGTCCGTCGCCACCGATAGGCCCAAATTTGAGCCAATAATGGCTTTTTCAATAGCTTTTACCTGAGATTTGTCCCAAGGGGCGATGCGCAGGGTCTTCGGATCTTCGATAGACACCGAGGCCACAGTCTTGAGCGGAACATATGAACCATATGACTCAACGGATACGCTGTCCAGGATCATCGGGGATGCCCGGCCGATATTGAGCTGAGAATACTCCTTCCCTAAAAATTCTTCCACCTTTTTAAGCTCGATTTTAAAGTTTGAAAAGTTGTATTGCATAAACAGATTATATCATAATTTTAAAAAATTAATATATCATTAATAGACTTCCTGCTGAAAGCACCTCTCGCAATAAACAATCTCCGGCCGATCTGGGGCATAGCTTGTTTCAAATTCATTTTGGCACCCTTCTTTCATGCATTTTCTATGCCAAAGTTTATTTGGTCCTCTATTTTTAAAACGTTCCATATGTCTACACTCAGGACAACTTCTTGGAATTGGTATTTGCATCCTTTTATAGAAAGAAAGTTCATCTGCAATAATCCTGTAATTTTTTGCACATTCTTTACAAATAAAAACTTCTTTATTAACATCAAAACTCAAGGGTAAATCAAGAATAGAATCTGGAAAATTTTTCCAATTAATAGTTTCTTTGCCGAAAGTTCCACGCTCAGTTTCTTCCCATTTAAACCCTTGTTTTAACGCCTGCTCTTTTGTTAGTGGGAATTCGTCCATGGCAGAAGATTCATTATAGCCGAAAGCAGAAATATTCTTCGGGAAAAAATCTCCACAAATCCCTTCCTGTTTCATTTTTGCAATAATTTCTGCTCTTAATTTTTTATATTCTTCTTTAGTATACTGTTTGTTTAAAATACAATATGAACCATTTATCAACCCAACACATCCAAAACAGTTGTTTGAATTTGGGCAATTAACACAATATTCCATAAATTGTGAACCCCAACACATTGAACCACAAATTACATTTGAAATTTCTAGGCCAGAATTTAGGCTGTTATAAATTAGTTCTGCTCCTCGCCCGGCAGTACTGCAGTCCATACAATCTTTTGCCCCTCTCCAAACATGTACAGAGTAAGCATTATCTTCTGCATCGTAAGAATGGAAACAATTACGGTTATTCTTCACATTTGCCATATAGTTTCCGGTAGAATTTACTGCGTTAAAAATTTCAGCAAATTTTCTAGGTTTATCTTTGATAAAATCCTGAAATTCTTTTTTAAAAGTTTCTACGCCAGAGTATGTGTCCAATCTAAAAGATTTTAATCTCTTTTCATATTCTTCCTTTGTGTAAGACTTGTTAAAAATATGATATTTTTGTTGGCGTAAATTTATACACCCAAGACAGTTTGTGCACCCACGACAACCAACTAGAAACAAACTATCTAAACAACTATAACAACTTTTTGAGTAACGCAAATTGTTAGAATCATAACAATCATCAACCTCGTAAGATAATTCTACCCTTTGAGTAAAAGAGCAATCAATTAAATCTTTAGAAAGCTGAATCCAGTAGCAATTTATGCAATTCTCATTATTTGAACTTTCTATGATTACATAGCAATTTTTATTATCAGCAGTTAGGTTGAGATAACTGCAATTCACATCTCGCGTAGAAACTAGTGCGGGTTTTGGTACATTATTCCAAAGCTTATTCCATTGTTCAAAAAATGATTTGTCTGGACTATAATCTACCCTAAATTTTTTAGCATCTAAATCGTCGCTCCACCAGCACTCGGGGCACCATACTGGATAGTCTTTATTGGGACTAAACGTTGAAATGGTATCTTTTTTGCAATTATCACATTTGCGTTTATAAAAACACCTTTCGTTTCTAAAGCAAAGCCGTAATTGCGCCCGGCATTCTGGACAAATTTTGGGTAGCAGCACTCCAATTTTCTCATAAAAACCAAAGTCATCCGGTTCTATAGTAAAACCCTTTTTACAATTCTGGCAGATTTTGTTTTCGTTTTGGTATTCCATAATTCTATATAACTGAATACAATATAATTAGTTCATTCGTTCGCAATATTTAAGTAAACTTATAATTTCTCACTCACTGCTAATTATAGAATATTAGAATACTTTCTCAGGAATAACTAGAGCGATGGATTCCATCAGGCTTTTTGTGGAGCTTCCTGGCATGCGCAGGAATTTGCGGACCTTGAAAAGATGCTGAAAAAGTTGTGTGTCAAAGACCGTCTTTGACACGAGCTTGCTGTGAATCACGGACTCCAGCGCATTAAGAAATTTTAAAGCTTTAGAACGCGCTGAATTTATCTTGGGAGTTGAACTCCTACTTGGGAGTTCAACTCCCAAGTCGTCTTCTCCCTCTTCTGGCTCTGTTAGTAATTCTTTAATAAAATCAATTCTGCTTTTTAACGGTAGGCTGATAAACTTTTCGGCATTTTTGATCTCTTCCGCTAGGAAAGACCTAGCGGAGATTAGATAGAATCTGGAAACAAGAGTTTTCAATAAAGCATTCACGTCAGGCACTATCAGGAAAAAGTGCGTATTCTCTACCGGCTCTTCAAACGTTTTCAGCAAGCTGTTCTGCGCTTCGATCAAAAAATTATTGGCGGAAACAATAAATATTCTCTTGCTAGGTGAAAAATTCTTCTGAATTGCATAAGCTTTAAGATTGCGCGCATCTTCAATTTTAAAGGAATCAAACTGGAGATGAATAAAATCAGGATTGCCGACAGTGCTTACTCCTAAACTTTTTACGAATTCAATAATTTCCGGCGCAACCTCGCTTTCTGCCCCCTCAATCAAATATGCATGGTGAATATTGTTCTTGTCTAAATGTTTGGTAATTAGGTTCATAGGTTCCAGTTCAAGGCAAGACCTAACATGTTAGGTCTTGCCTTTTTATTTTTTACTTAAAACTGTTTTTTTATAAACATCCAAATGCTCCAAGGCTATACCTGTCCCCTTCACCACACAAAAAAGAGCATCCTCCGCCAAGGTAGCTTTTACTCCGGTTTTTCTATAAACCAAATCAGTAAAGTTGCGCAACTGTGACGAACCACCGGTCATAATAATCCCATGGTCAATAATGTCAGACGCGAGCTCGGGGGGAGTTTCCTGCAGAACATTTTTTATTGCTTTGATAATTTGTTTCAATTCTTCGTCTATGGCTTTTACTATTTCATTGGTCCCCACCTGGGCGCTCCTCGGCAATCCTTGGATAAAATCCCTGCCCTTTATCGTCACTCGAAGCTCCTCGTCCAGGGCAACCGCTGCCCCTATTTTTATTTTTACTTCTTCGGCAGTCCTGTCGCCGATAGCCAAGTTAAAAGTTTTCTTAATATAATCCGCGATGGCCTGATCTATCTTATTGCCGGCGCATTTCACAGAAGTAGAAGACACAATCCCTCCCAGGGAAATTACTGCCACGTCCGTCGTGCCTCCACCGATGTCCACCACCATGTAGCCTTTCGATTCATAGATAGGAATGCCTGCGCCGATGGCCGCCAAGATAGGCTCCTTGACCACGTAGGCATTTTTAGCTCCGGCGCGGATAGCCGCTTCCACGACTGCCCGCCTTTCTGTGGAGGTGACTCCAGCCGGGACAGAAACCATCACATCCGGCTTTAAGAAATTAAATTTACCCATCGCTTTTCTGATAAAATAGCGAAGCATGGCTTCGGTCACTCGATAGTCCGCGATAACTCCGTCTTTCATCGGGCAATAAGTAATTATCGAATCTGGAGTTTTTCCTATCATATTTTTCGCCTCAAAACCAATGGCCACAATTTTATTGTCCTGCTCAGAAACCGCGACGACGGAAGGCTCGTTTAAAACTATGCCTTTCCCCGGCATAAACACCAGAGTGTTTGCCGTCCCCAGATCTATCCCTAATTTGCGTGAAAAAAATGCCATAAAAGTAATATAACATATATATGATAAAATAGAACCATGAAAATAGTATCGGTAATCCCTCTTAAAAAAATGATTTTTAAAGTCGATTTGACTTATTTCACCAATCTTGACGTAACGGTCGGCGACATTGTTTCCGTCCCGATAAGGAGCAAACAAACCCTTGCTCTAGTCATAACCGTAGAAGAATTAAAAGAAATGAAAGGCAACATAAAAGAGATGAATTTTAATTTGAGAAAGGTGTCCGAGAACAAAGGAAGTTCCATTTTTCAAAAAGAATTTCTAGACACTATCTTTGATACTAGCAGATATTTTGCGCAAAATGCCAACAACGCCGCTTCCGCATTAATCCCAAATATTTTTATAGAAAAATACGATGCCATAAAAAAAATAAGTAGCGAGGCAAGGCCTAGCGAGCTAGGTCTTGCCTCGCCCAAAAACCAAAAAAACTTGAGAGCGGAAAAACTTTTATTTCAATATCCATTTAAAGACCGTATCTCGATATACAAAACACTTATCCGGGAATCTTTTGCCAGAAATGAATCTATTTTCATCGTTTTGCCCACTCATTTTGACGTAGAAAAATTTACCGAGCAGTTATCCAAAGGCATTGAGCAATTCACTTTTCCTGTGCATAGCGGAATAAACGCGAAGAAAAATTTAACTTCTTACGAAAAGATATTGAGTTCTACTCACCCCGTCTTGATCCTTGGCACTGCCCCATTCTTGTCTATTCCTAAAAAGGATATCGGAACGATAATCCTAGAACATGAAAACTCAAGCACTTACAGAATGATCGCCAAGCCATATTTTGATTTAAGAATCTTTGTGGAAATATATGCCACTAAGATCAATGCAAAATTAATCATGGCTGACGAAATGCTCCGCTATGAAACAATTGGCAGAAAAGATATAGACAACCTGAACCCGCTGCACCCGTTATCTTTTCGGATTGATTTTGACGGAGAAATTAAAATCGAAAAAAAACCTCCCCGCCAATCGGCAGGCGGGGAAACAAACGAAGAAAAAAAATTTAAGATATTTAATAAAACAAATATAGAATTAATAAAATCAACAGTAGAAAGAAAAAAAAGTGTTTTTATTTTCACTCTCCGCAAAGGCCTCGCGACCATGACTCTCTGTAAGGATTGCAATGAAACAATAAGCTGTAAGAAGTGCGAGGCTCCGCTAGTCCTTTACGCATCCGAGCGTGGTAAAAAAAGAATGTTTGTGTGCAACCGATGCGAGGCGAATGTGGACGGCGACACCACCTGCGCATCCTGCGGAAGCTGGAACCTCTTACCGCTTGGCATCGGCACGGATACTGCCTATGCGGAAATCGAAAAACATTTTTCAAAAAATAATGAAAACGTAAAAATCTTCAAATTAGACAAGGAATCGGCGAAAAGCGCCAGCGGGGCAAAAAAAATTATAGAAGAATTTGAAAAAAATCCAGGCTCCATACTCATAGGAACAGAAATGGCATTTTTTTATTTAAAAAACAAAGTTCCCCTTTCGGTCATTGCTTCATTTGACTCATTGTGGAGTATTCCAAATTTCAAGATGGGTGAAAAAATAGTTCAAATTATTCTTTCTATCCTCAATCTTACGGTAGAAAAAATAGTAATTCAAACTAAGAATGAAAATGACAAGATCATTACCGCCATTGCCTCAAGGAATCTTTTACCGCTCGTAAGAGAAGATCTGGAAGATAGAAATAAATTAGCTTATCCTCCCTTTAAACGTTTTCTTAAAATAACTTTTCGTGGAGACAAGGAACAAACAACAAAAGCCAAAAAAATGCTTGAAGAATTTTTAAAAGAATATTCTCCCTCTATTTTTAGCGGTTTCGTATCTAGAATCAATAATAAATACGTTACTAATGCACTCTTAAAGATAAATACTAAAAAATGGTCTTTGCCCGAACTCTCTATCAATTCTTCCATCGACGAGAATCTTTTGGCAAAACTTTTATCCCTTCAGCCGTCTTTTGAAGTATTCGCAGATCCGGAGGATTTGTTTTAAAATAATCGAGGGGAGTCCTCGATTATTTTAGGCAACTATAACTACAAACTCTCCTCTTTGTTTTTCTTTATTGGTTTTGAAATAGTCTAGAACTTCTACCGAGGTGCCAGTTTTGAATTCTTCGTAGATTTTCGTCAGCTCGCGCGCTACGCAAACTTGTTTGCCTGGGCAAAATTTTACCAGCGATTCTAGGGTTTTTAAAATGCGATGCGGAGACTCATAAAATACAAACGTTCTCTTTGCTTCTTTAATTTCCTTAAATAAAGTCTCCCTTCCTTTTTTATGCGGAAGAAAACCCAAAAAAGTAAACTCGTGGATGGGCAGTCCGCAAGCAGACAAAGCAGTTATTAAAGCGGTTGCTCCAGGGATGGGAATCACCTGAACATGCACCTCTCCCCCAACCCCTCTCCTTGACAAGGAGAGGGGCGAAGGGGTGAGGTTAAATTTTTCTTTGATTTGAGAAACAAGCATCGCTCCTGGGTCTGATATTCCTGGCGTGCCGGCATCAGACACTAAGGCTAAATTTTTCCCTTCTTCCAAGAGCTCGAAAATTTTATCTACTTTTGCAAGCTTGCTCTGAGCATGGTAGCTCATCGTTGGTTTGCTGATACCGTATTTATCTAAAAGCTTTTTCGTCTGCCTAGTGTCTTCGCATAAAATCAAATCTACGCTCTTGAGTGTATCAATAGCTCGGAGAGTAATGTCTCCTAAGTTGCCTATCGGCGTGGCTACAACATAAAATTTAGACATATATTTACTTTCGATATTTCCTCGTTCTCCACTTGTCTGAGATTTTCACGCGAGTGAGCGAGCGCTCTAGCTCGGCCTCGAAATGTTCGAAGTCCACATGCTCCTTGTTCTCCATCAATTTCTTCAATTCTTCTGCACGCAGTTTTGCTTTCTCTATTCTTTCATCGGAAAGCTCCGAAACATGCTCCGCAAAATCAGCCAAGACCGCGACTTCCGTGATACCGTTTCCGTTTTTCTTTATCTCTACAAACCCCCCCACTACAGCCATGGGAATGCATTCGTTGTTGACACAAGCCACCACGTCTCCAGAGCCAAGCTCCGTAATCAGCGGAATATGGTCCGGCAGAACAGTGATCTCCCCCAAGGTAGTAGGCAAACTTACCTGCTCTACCATTTCTTCCAAGATCAGGCGTTCTTGAGTAACTATTTTTAATCTAAGTTGCTTCATAAGTTAAATTGCGCCTTTCATATAAAAATCATTTTCAGGCAGACTGTCATGCTTGCCTTCCAAGATTTCTTTAAAGGAACGAATAGTCTCCGAAAGAGGCACGTACTGCCCTTTAGTACCAGTGAATTGTTCCGCTACGAACATCGGCTGAGAAAGGAATTTCTGGATCTTTCTGGCGCGAGCCACCAGCTCTTTGTCTGCTTCGGACAATTCCTCCATACCTAAAATGGCGATAATGTCTTGCAAGTCTTTGTAGCGTTGCAACACCCTCTGAACTTCACGAGCAACGTTGTAGTGCTCGGCTCCGACAATGTTGGGGTCCAGAATGGTAGAAGAAGAATCAAGCGGATCTACGGCCGGGTAAATTCCAATTTCGGTAAGGGAGCGGTTGAGCACCACCGTGGAATCCAAGTGCGCAAAAGTAGTCGCCGGAGCCGGGTCGGTCAAGTCATCGGCCGGCACATACACAGCTTGCACGGAAGTCACCGAACCTTTGTCGGTAGAAGTAATGCGCTCCTGCAGGATTCCCATTTCGGTACTCAAGGTAGGCTGGTAGCCCACAGCGGAAGGGATACGGCCCAGTAAGGCCGACACCTCGGAGCCAGCTTGAGTAAAGCGGAAGATGTTGTCAATGAAAAGTAGCACGTCTTTGCCCTCAGCATCGCGGAAGTGCTCTGCCATCGTAAGCCCAGAAAGCGCCACGCGCAGACGCGCACCTGGCGGTTCGTTCATTTGCCCGAAGACCATGGCCACTTTGTCGATAACTCCTGAATCTTTCATTTCATGATAGAGGTCATTGCCTTCACGAGTGCGCTCTCCCACCCCCGCAAACACAGAGTAGCCTCCGTGATTAGACGCAATGTTGTGAATTAATTCTTGAATGATGACAGTTTTCCCCACGCCGGCTCCGCCGAAAAGCCCGACTTTACCTCCCTTTAAAACAGGACAAATAAGGTCGATGACTTTAATGCCGGTTTCCAAAATCTCCACTTTGGTAGCTTGCACCACGTAAGCCGGAGCATCGCGATGAATCGGTAATTTTTTATTTGTCGAGGGAATAGCCTTTCCGTCATCGATAGCTTCCCCTAAAACATTAAAGATGCGCCCTAGAGTAGCCGCCCCCACCGGCACAGAAATGGGAGCGCCGGTATTTGCAACTTCCATTCCTCGAGAGAGGCCGTCTGTCGTATCCATAGCCACCGATCGGATGATGCCTCCGCCTAGGTGCTGCTCAACCTCCAGAATAATTTTCTTATTGCCATTTGCCACTTCTAGCGCAGTGTAAATATCTGGAAGATTTTGGTTTTCCTCGCCGAAATCTACGTCGATAACCGGACCTATTATTCTTTTGATTGTGCCTGTCGTTTTCATAAAAATTTATAATTTATTAATAATAATTTTTTACTGTGTTCTTCAAGGCAAGACCTAACATGTTAGGTCTTGCCTTTTTTCCTAACTAACACTGGTCATGCCAGCGCTGATCTCTGATATTTCTCTGGTAATATTTGCCTGTCTGGCTTTGTTGAAAGCCAAAGTCAAGTCGCCGATCATTTCCAAGGAAGCATCGCTCGCGTTCTTCATCGCCACCATCCGAGAAGACTGCTCTCCGGCGTTTGACTCGAGGATCATTTGGTAGATCTGCATTCTGGTAATCTTTTCTGCAAAGGAAGCGATAAGCTCGTCCTTGTTGCCTTCAAATAAATAATCAGTTTTAGTTGCCGAAGCCTTGCTTTGGCCTTGCCAAAGCAAGGCTTCGGCAACTTCTTCTTTGGATATCGGTAATACTTGCTTGATGGTTGGCCTCTGCAACAAGGCAGAAACGAACTGAGTGTAAATTATATAAACTTTTTTATAAGTATTTATTTTATATTCATCCATTATTAGCTTAGAAAGAGGCCGTACGTCGGCTAGGTGAATGTCTACATCCGGTAGGTCGGTAAAGACTTCGGTGATGTTTTGATTTATCCGGCGCATCGCCGCGTCGCCCTTCTTGCCCACAGTCACCACATCAATTTCTTCAGGGGAGTGCTTTAGGCTCTCCTGAGAGCCTAAAGCACTCAAATCCCTGAGCTTGAGAACTGCTTTCTTTATAACTTGAGAATTATATCCTCCGCAGAGCCCGCGGTTGGAAGTGATTAAAACAACTAAAGTCTTGCCTTCAGATCTTTCGTTAAAAAATGGATTAGTGCTGTCTTTGAGCGTCTCGGCAATCGAGGCAAGAATCTCAGAAGAATATTGCGCATATAAACGCGAAGCCAAAGTAGCAGACACTGCCCGCTTCATCTTGGAAGCAGCCACCAGCTCCATCGCTTTGGTGATCTTGTTGGTGTTCTTTACGCTTTTTATTCGTCTTTTTATTTCTTTAGTTCCAGCCATTTTTGAAATCAATTATTGCCTTTTTTAATTCTTCTTCGCCTTTGTCGTCCCACATTTTTTTCTCAGCCACTTGCTTGTAGAAAGCTTTCGCGTTGCGCTCGCAGTATTCCAAGAGTCCTTGCTCAAAATCCTTTATCTTATCGATAGCCACGTCGTCCATGTAGCCCTTGGTCAGAACGTAAAGAACAACCACTTGGCTTTCTATTTTCATGGGCGCGTATTGGAGCTGTTTCAAGACTTCCACTGCCCTTTTGCCTCGTTCGAGCTGGCGTTTGGTGGCATCATCAAGGTCGGAACCGAACTGGGCAAAGGCTTCAAGCTCGCGGAATTGCGCCAGGTCAAGCTTCAAGGTGCCAGCCACTTTCTTCATCGCTTTGATCTGCGCGCTGGAGCCGACGCGAGAAACAGAAAGACCGACGTTAACAGCCGGACGAATGCCTTTGTAGAAAAGATCCGTCTCTAGGAAAATCTGCCCATCGGTGATGGAAATAACGTTCGTTGGAATATAAGCAGACACGTCGCCGGCTTGAGTTTCGATGATAGGCAAAGCAGTGATCGAGCCACCACCATATTCTTGATTCCTTCGGCAAGCGCGCTCCAGCAAACGAGAGTGCAAATAAAAAACATCTCCAGGGTAAGCCTCGCGCCCCGGCGGACGGCGTAAGAGAAGCGAAATCTCGCGGTAGGCTACGGCATGCTTGGAAAGATCGTCATAAATGATCAGCACGTCTTTGCCTTGATCCATAAAATATTCCGCAATGGAGACTCCGGTGTAAGGCGCAATATATGAGAGTGCAGCTGCTTCCGAAGCGGAAGCTTTAACGATGACAGTGTATTCCATGGCTCCGCCTTCCAAAAGGCGCGACTCGATCTTTCTCAGCTTGGAATCTTTTTGGCCGATGGAAACATAGACGCAGATTAAATTTTGGCCCTTTTGGTTTAAAATAGTATCAATGGCGATCGCGGTCTTGCCGGTCTGCCTGTCTCCGATGATAAGCTCGCGCTGTCCTCGGCCGATAGGGATAATGGCGTCGATGACCTTGATGCCGGTGGCCACCGGCTCCGTCACACTCAGACGAGTGATAACTCCTGGAGCCACTTTTTCTATCGGATAAGTTTTACCAGTTTTGATTGCGCCCTTGCCGTCGATAGGAGCACCGATGGCGCTGACTACCCGACCTAAAATATTGTCAGAAACCGGTATCTCAAGAATTTTGCCGGTTGCTTTTACCTCATCTCCTTCTTTTATTTTTGAAAAATCGCCCAAAACAATGATCCCCACGGCGTCTTCCTCAAGGTTGAGCGCCACCCCGGTTTCCCCGTTTGGAAATGTGACCATTTCTGAAGATTTGATGTCTGAAAGTCCGGAAACTTTTACGATGCCATCGAAAACTTCCAGCACTTTGCCTACCTTTTCTGTCTTGGACTCTGCCTTGAAGGCTTCTATTTCTTTTCTTAAATTTTCTACTATGTAATTTGACATCTTGTATTTATTTTATTAAAAATTTTTCTAATTCACGAAGTTTGCTTTTATAGGTTGTATCTAAAACTTCATCTCCCACCTCGACCCTCGCTCCTCCCAGCAACTCCGCTTTTTCAAAATATTCACTGGCCACCATTTTCGCCTTGTATTTTTCTTTTAAATCTTTTTCCAGTTTACTTCTCGCTTCCGGTCCTATCTTCCCGGCGGTGGTTATCTTGGCTCGGACGGTTCCGGTTCTTTTATCTATAAAATTTTGAAGGGCTTCAAGAATTTCTTTGGATTTTCCTAGCATTCGCTTGTCTTTAAGTATCTCGGCCGAACGCTGAAGCGCTAGTGCCAAGCCTTGTCCTGACTTCCCTTCGGTTGATTCATATATAGCCTCGGCAATATTTTTAGCGGAAATTTTCGTCATAATTTATTTATTTTTATTTGCCATAATTTTTTCCGCAGCCAATATCGCGAGCGTTGCAAGCTCATTCTTTGCTCCTTCCACCAAGGCCTTCTTGTCTATCTCCATCTGCTCCACTCTCTTTCTGTTCCATTCATCGTGGTCCTTCTTTATCTTCTCTAAATTTTCCGCTCTTAATTTGTCCAAATCTTTTTTCAGCTCCTTTTCCGCCTCCATAGATACCTTCTTGAGCTTTAGGGAATTTTCTTTGTATTGTTCTTCTGCCTTTTGCAATAATTCATTTGATTTCTTGGCGTCGTCGATGCCTTTAGCTATTTTCTCGCTTCGTTCAGCCATCAGCTTGCCGAGCGGCTTCAAAGCAAAAATATATAAGACTACAAAAACAACTCCAAAGTTGATCGCTTGGGCAATAATGATTTTCCAGTCTATATGAAATGTGGAAATGATTGAATCCATGGGGAAATTTTTGTATTTCCTCTCCCCCTTAACAAGGGGGAGATTGAGAGGGGGTTCTTAATTAATTAATTCACCTCACCCCAACCCTCTCCTTGTTAAGGAGAGGGAGAAATCAAATTGTTAAATTGAAAACGCGATAACCAATGCGTAAATAGCGATAGCTTCTGCGAAGGCGCAGGCTAGAAGCATCGGAACAAGAATCTTGCCGGCTGCTTCAGGATTGCGTCCGATTGATTCCATGGCTTTAGAACCGATCATGCCGATAGCTACAGCTGGGCCGACTGCTCCGATGGCCATAACGATTGCTTTTGCAAATGTTGCTGAATCCATATATTTTTTTGCTTAATTAATAATAATTTCGACTATTTTTTATACTGTTTTTAAACTATGCTCGGTTTCCTTCTCATGCTCGTGCTCGTCGTGATCAGTGGAAGCAATGGTGAAATAAACAACCAGCAAAATTGAAAAGATAAGCGCTTGGATAACCCCCACGAGCAATTCAAGAAAGAGAAAAGGAATCGGGATAACGTAGGCCACCAAGGCGGCCATTGATACCAAGAGCACTTCTCCGGCAAAAACATTGCCAAAAAGACGAAAGGAAAGAGAAGCAATTTTCGCAAATTCACCGACAATCTCAATTAAGCCGACAAAGAACGTAATGGGAGCAACGATAATTATCGTGGGCTCGTGGCGGATTTTCGTAAATATCCCCCCGAGCACCTTCAGATTAACATATTTGTTAAAAGTTTTCCAGAGGCCTATGGAGAAGACGCCAAAGACATTTGCCCCAAGCACAGCCATCACCGCCAAGGCAATGGTGGTGTTGATATCCGCCGTGCCGCTGCGCAGGAATGGAATAAAAGACAAGCCTTCCCCTGTATTTTCCACGATGCCAAAGCCCCCGACTGGAAAGATGCCCAGCCAGTTGTTGATGAGGATGAAGAAAAAAACCGAAATAGCGATCGGAAAAATTTGCATGGAAAGAGCCCGGCTACCCGTGACTTGGTCGCATAGGTCTAGCGCGCCCTCTATTATCATTTCAAAAATATTTTGTAATTTACCCGGAATAGCTGAAAGCTTTGAACGTAGTGCCAAGGATAAAATTATTATTATTATCACCACTACCCAGCTGGTCAGAAGCGCGTTGGTGACGGTAAGACTGCCAAAATGAAAAACCGGCTCGGCAAACAATGTAATTTCTTGTGATATTTTTTCTTGCATAAATTATTTTTCATTCAACCCCTCCTCGGTCCTCCCCTTGTCAAGGGAGGAAGATTTTTGTCCCCCTGACAAGGGGGATTTAGGGGGTTGTATTTTCTGCATATAATTCTTTATCACCTTATACATACCAAAACAAGTAACCAAGAACCCCACTCCGGCAAACACCAAAAAAATAATAGGCTTGGTGCCATAGCGGGCATCTAGCATTTTACCAAAAACTAGCGCCAGCACAATTGGCACTACGATCCAAGTGGAAACCTCGCTCAAGATCTGCATGCCTGGCTTCCACCAAGGGCCACCGCCAGGGCGGGGCAAGCCATTGTTATTTAAATTTTGTTCGTTTTCATTCACAAAAACAAAGGCATTAAGCCTTTATCGTAGTATATCAAATCTACTAATTTATTTCAAAGTTTCAGTCTGATTAATTGCCCTATCGACTGCCTTCAACAAATCTTCATTCTGAAAAGGCTTTTCGATGTAGATTACATCTAGTTCTTTAAAGGCTTTTTCTAAGCCATTAAGCACATCACCCGTCATAACAATAACGGGAATATTTTTTGTCCTTTCGTTTGAACGCATTTCACGAATAGCTTCAAGGCCAGTTTTCTCCGGCATAGTATTGTCAGAAATAACCAGATCCCAGTTTTCTTTTTCATCCAAAAGCTTATCTAGAAGTTGCTGTCCATCTGCAACACCTACCACTTCATAGCCTTTTTCTTCCAATATTTCTTTTACTATATTTCTCAGCACTTCATTGTCTTCCGCCAACAAAACCCGCAAAGATAATTTTTCCTTGTTTTCTACCTGCGAATCTTTTTTAAATTCTGGTATTGAATCCATAAAATTTTTGGGTGAGGATTAGGTATGGATGTTAGAACTTATTTTTTATCTACAAACCATCCATCAGAGCGTTTTTCAACTTTATCCCATTGATACACCCTACCGTTCATCGAAATATAAACTCCTTTTTCTAAAATATTAAGAGCGCCAATAGCTACTCCGATATTAAATTCTGCATCAGATTCACGAAACTTGTAAGGTTGCGAAGCGCCCGTTAAAACAATAATTTTATTTGAAATAGTGCTTAAAATTTTTGCAGTATCAGTCATTGTGTCTGTGCCATGTGTTATTAAAATTTTATCTGCAATTGTTCCTTCGCATGCTTTTTTTATCAATTGCCTGTCTTCGTCATTCATGTCTAGGCTATCTTTTGCAAGAAGACGTTCAACATCATATTCAAAATTTAATTTAACCTTACTTTCACTCAGCTCTTTGATAGCCTGTTTACCAAAAGAAAAATTCAAGGTTCCTTTTTCTTCCGAGTATATTTTGTCTATAGTCCCTCCTGCTGTAAAAACTTTTATTTTCATATGATTTATTTATACTAAATATCTTTTTTAAAATCAACCAGGTGAGCGTGGATGGGATCGAACCATCGACCTCTGTCTTATCAGGACAGCGTTCTACCACTGAACTACACGCTCAAAAATAATTTCAATAACACAGAACGATTCAGAACAGCGTTCGGACTTTATCCGCCTCTGGCGGAACTGAACTACACGCTCAAAAACATTTAAATACTAACAGAAAAAATCAATTCCAGCAAACCCACCTCACCCCTTCCCCCTCTCCATAAATTTATTTACGGAGAGGGGTGGATGCTTCGGCAGACGGGGTGAGGTAAAACAAAAAACTGCTCTCGCGAGCAGCTTCTTGTTTTAATTTAACTAGAACCTAGAAACTAGAAACTAATTTTTAGTATTCTCGGCGTCCACCTCCGTTGTTGCCGTATCCGCCTCCACCATTTGAACGTGGTGGGCGAGCTTCCATAGGACGAGCCTCGTTGACAGTTAGCTTACGTCCTTCGAATTCTTGGTCATTGAACATTGAGATGGCCTTTGCCGCCTCATCCTGAGATGACATTTCGACGAATCCAAAACCTTTTGAACGACCGGACATTTTGTCCATGATAATCACAGCCGAAACAACGTTTCCTGCTTGTGCGAAGAGCTCTTTCAGAGCGTCCTCTTGAGTGCTGTAAGGGAGTCCCCCTACGTATAGCTTTGTAGCCATAACTTATTTCTTCCTTTTTTCCTAAAAAGGACAAAAAACTATTTATAAACCCACCCAAGGCGGGCAGGCGTAGAAACTCTATTTCGCTAAATGAGAAACTACTCAGAAAGCATATCATATCCAAAATTAAATGCAAAACTTTCGCCCTCTCCTTAACAAGGAGAGGGCTGGGGTGAGGTGAATTTATTCCTCCTCTTCGTTCCCCACTGCTCCAGACTCGATATCGTTAATGATGTCTCCGATATCTCCTTCGAGTATTTTCGGCAAATTGTGCCAAGACTTTCGGATGCGATGGTCTGTAACTCTGTCCTGCGAGAAATTGTAAGTGCGGATTTTTTCCGAGCGGTCCCCAGTGCCTATCTGGTTTTTTCTGACTCCGGCATATTTGGCCGCATCTTTTTCTTCTTCTAGCTGCTGCAGCTTCGCCGTCAAGATCATCATGGCTTTTTCCCTGTTTGCCAGCTGGCTACGTTCGTTGGTAGAGCGCACATCCAGCCCGGTCGGCTTGTGGATGATCCGCACCGCTGTCTCCACCTTGTTCACATTTTGCCCGCCCTTTCCGCCGGAGCGAGAGTATTCCATATCAAAATCAGCCGGGTTTATTTGAAAAGTTATTTTCTTCTTGATCGGCAAGACCGCCACCGAAGCAGTGGAAGTGTGCACCCGGCCGTTCTTCTCTGTTGCCGGAATCCTCTGCACTCTGTGCACGCCTGTTTCATAACGCATCTTCTTGTAAACATCTTTCCCTTTTATTTCAAAGCTCGCTTCCTTGTAGCCGTTCAAGTCACTTTTGGATTCATAGTTCACCTTCCATTGCCAACCTTGCGCCTCGGCAAACTTTTCATACATGTGCGCCAGCTCCCAAGCAAAGAGCGAAGCCTCGTCGCCTCCGGCGCCGGCCCGCACTTCCAGCACTATCTCATTAGGAAACTCCTCTGCCTCTTTGTCCTTGTCCAATATTTCCTGCACTTGCTTTTCCACTCTTTCCTTTTCGTCCTGAATAAGTTTCAATTCTTTAGCAGCCATTTCATGCAGAGTATCATCGCTTGAGAGCATCTCTCTGACTTCAGCTTCTTCCCTCGCCAAGCGCTCAAGTTCACCAGCTAAATAACTGGTATTATGGTTTTTTTTTAATTCGCTTAAGTCCATTTATTTTTTAGCTTTAGCAGAAGCAGCTCGGCGCTTGTTGAATCTTTCCACGCGTCCAGCAGTATCCATTATTTTTTCATTACCAGTATAGAAAGGATGGCACTGACTGCAGATTTCCATTTTGATCTCCGGCATGGTTGAGCCAACTTCAAAAACCGCTCCGCAAGCGCAGGTGGCTTTTGTTTTTAAATTATATTTTGGGTGGGTATCTTTTTTCATTACTAAAAAGGTTATCATAATTTTATTCTAAATGCAAACCACTGAGAGGTCCTGCCTCTCAGTAGAGGCAGGACCTCTCAGTTTCTTTAACTGGAAAGCAAATCAATATTACTTTGTATTTTTGCTTTGTAGTTCATCACACTCCGGCTATATGAGCAGGTGGATCCTCCTGAACCATAATACCGACAAGCCGCCTTGTTTTGAGCGCTGGTGCTGGTGCCGGTGGCCCCTAAGTCTGAGAGGTACATCCCTGAGGCCATGAAGGCATCACGAGGCGCCCAAGGATTGGCATAATGCGCTAAGATGGTCTGCAGGCGAGAGGCGAAAAGCTTCCAGGTGGAAGGAATGAACTGTGCCGGACCCATAGCGCCGCCCCACCCGCCGGCTCCGGCTATGGGGCAAGACACGGCTGTTTTGTATGCATTAAAGGCTAGCGCCGTGGTTATTTCCATAAATGGCTGCACATCTCGCGTCGGCTTCATCACGTTTGTAAAAGGCGTGCCAGTGTTCTTGCCCACTCCTGCTCCGGTGTCTGGGTTGGTCAGGTAGCACTGCCCGACGTTTGCCCCGAGGTTGCTTTCTTGGGTAAGGATCGCCAGTAAGAATGCCGGGTCCACCCCTAGCGCGCTCTGCACTTCGTTGGCGTAGGCGAGCGCCGTACCAAATTCAATTTTTTGAGAAATGCCCGCAAGGCTAAACAACGCGCTACGGATCTTGTCTGCTTGAGCCTTCTTTTGCGCCGCAAGTTTTTGAAAAGCAATTTCTTTATCTTTAGATATGGCTAAAAGTTGTTTTTGGTCTGCTTCTGTTTTTGCAACGCTCTTCTGCGCGCTTTCCAGCTCGGCCTTGGCATCGATCTCAGCATTCTGCTTTTTCTCCAAATCGCTTTTCACCACTTCCGTCTGGGTCTTCACGCCGTTGATCACATCCACGGAATTCTTGATGGCTCGCTTGATCGAAGAATATGACTCCAGATCGCTGTAAAAATTTGAGATAGTGTTGTCGGAAAGAACGAGATGCACTAAAGTCTCTTCGTCAAATTCATTGGTGTTTCTCAGCAGCTGGGCCAAGGAGTTGTGCTCTCGCTCTATTTTATTGGAAAGCGATTTTATCGTATTCGCTTTTTCGGTGATGTTTACTTTTAGCTGAGCGATCACGAGCCCCCGGGCTTTTATTTTTGCCTTGAGAGCGTTGATCTGCAAGGTGAGCTTCTTTACTTCCGAGGCATAATTACTGCTTTGCTTGTTTTGATTCTCAAGCTGTTTTACTAGGGCAGTATACTCCGCTTCTATTTGAGTCAGCTCGTTGCGACAATAATCTTTATCCGACTGGCTGGAAGAAGTAGCTAAAGTCAAACAATCAAAAGCCGCATTTGCTTTCGGGGCAAAAAATATTGAAAAAACAACAGCAGAAATAATACATAAAGTAACAAAAAAAGCTATGACTGTCTTTCGTATCATAGCTTCTATTGTAGCATAAAAAAGGAAATCTTTATTCCTTGGCAGGAGCCGCCGCTTCGGGCGCCTCCTCTTCTTTCTTGCCTTTCTTCTCCACTTCAATAGCCGACAAGTCCACCGGCGCCACCACTTCTTCTTTCTCTTCCACTTGGGCAACGATAGAAGCAACTACGTCCTCTGCGTGCGTGATGACTACCACTCCGGCCGGCAATTTGATATCTGAAACAATGATGTTGTCTTCTAAAGAATTAAGTTTGGAAATATCCACAGTCAAATCATGGGGTAAGTCGCTCGGCAATGCTTCAATCTCTATTTCGTGCAGAACTTTAACAAGATTTCCCAGACCGCTTTTAACTGCGTTGGAGATGCCCTCGAACACTAACGGCACGTTAACGCGTATCTTCTTCTTCATGTCCACCGCTAAAAAGTCTGCGTGGATAGGCTCGCTGGTGACAGGGTCTACCTGCACTTCGTGAATAAGTACATCAATATTTTTGTCGGGCATTTCAACTTTGATAGTAGAGGACTCACCGGCATCTCGCCAGATTTTCTTGAATTCAATAATCGGAACCGAAATAGAAGTCGTCTCCTTGCCGGCCCCATAAAAAACAGCCGGGATCTCTCCCCCCTTTCTCAAATCGTCCAGCTTTATGCTGTCGTCTCTCTTTTTCCCTTTAATAGCAAACATAAAAATGATTATACACGAAAAATGCGTAAATGCAAACTTACAAACGTGATTGTAATTCTTTAAGAACTTCTAGCACCTCTTCCATTGGCAAACCCGCCACGTTTGATTTACTGCCTTCTGTCTTGTCGATGACGCCTGCGCCAATTTCTAAAATAGCATACGAGCCGGCTTTGTTGAGCGGCTCCCCTGTGGCGACATAGTCATCTATTTCTTTGTCTGTAAGATTTTTGAAAAATACTTTTGTTTCTACGGCTTTAGAAATTATATTTTTATTTTTTGTATCTACTATCGTAAAACCAGTAATAGCCGAATGCTGTTTTCCATTTAGCATTTGCAGCATTTCTCTGGCTTTTTCTGCGGTATGAGGTTTACCCAGAATTTTATCTTGGTATACAGCGAAAGTATCAGCTCCCAGCACTATCGCCTCACTATGCCTCTGCGCCACTTCCTTGGCTTTGCCAGCAGAAAGGTGCACGGCCAATTCTTTGGGAGGCATGGGCAAGGTTAGGTCTTCCTCGTAATCACTTCCGTCGATCTCAAAAACTATACCGGCATCGGTGAGCAGTTTTTTTCTGGTTTGAGATGTGGAGGCAAGAACTATTTTCATCTATTTTATTCCATTAAAAAGTTTCAACCTTTCGTAAACCACTTTCTCAATAGCGTCTACGGCCGGCTGGAGAATTTTATATGGGGTAGTTTCGTTCGGGTTGTCTGCTAGAGACTTCTTCAACGCTTCGTCGTAGGCCAGGCGAATCTCGGTATTGATATGAATGATCGAGATGCCCGCTTTGATGGCATTGGTAAAGTCTTCATCGCGGAGCCCAGACCCTCCGTGCAGCACTAGGGGAACTCCGGTAGCTTTTTTTATTTCTGCCACCAGCTCTGCGTCGACATGAGGCTTGCCACTTTTTATCATGCCATGGATACTGCCGACAGACGGCGCAAGCATGTCCACGCCCGTCAGCTCCACAAACTTCTTCGCATCTTCCGGTTTAGTTAAGACTCCAGCCCCTTCGGGAATCGTTTCTTTGATGTTCGATCCAGCACCTATAAAGCCGAGCTCTGCTTCCACAAGTATGGCTGGATTTATCTTTCTAGCATATTCCACGCATTGCTTTGTAATTTCTACATTTTCCTCAAAACTTTTGTCTGCCGCATCGATGATAACCGAATCGAAGCCTGCATCCACTGCACTCTTCGCGCGCTCGAAGCTGTAATGATGATCTGCGTTTAGAAAAATCGGGAAATTTTCTTTTTCTCTGACTTCTTTTATCATTCCGATGGCTTCATCCCGGCCGACAAAGTCTTCCTCTCCTTCCGAAAGCCCGATAATAACCGGAACATTTAATTTTTTTGCAGCTTTATAGATACCATGAAACGCTTCCAGGTTTGAAATATTGAAATGCCCGATGGCTACGCCTTTTTCTTCTGCTTCTTTGACATATTCACGTAAAGTTTTCATTTTTTTATTTTAAATTTTCTTTTAATAATTTAATGACCACTTGAGGATTGGCTGAGCCGTTGGATTCTTTAATAACCTTGCCCACTAAAGACATTATGGCGTTTTCTTTGCCGTTTTTATACGAAGCGACCACTTCGAAATTTTCATTTATTATTTTTTCTATAATTATTTTCAAGGCTCCTTCGTCGTTGCTTTGAAGTAAGTTTTTTTCAGTTGCAATTTTCAGAGGAGACTCATCGTTGACTGCGATCATGGCCAGGACATCTTTTGCGACGCGGGAAGAAATTTTATTTTCTGCCACCAAGCTTATAAGCTCAGCGAAATTACCAGCTTGCGGAAGTCGGACTTCCGCGTTGGATTTCTTTAACCCTAAAAAGTCAGAAGTGGTGTAGTTTGAAGCAAGTTTAATTTGTTCTTTATCTTTTAATATTTTCGTCACTTCTTCAAACCAAGCGCCAAGAGCAGGATCATTTATATAGCTTTCGATGTCTTCATCCTTGATGCCAAAATCATTTTTATATCTACTGCGTTTTTGGGCTGGCAGTTCCGGCAATTCTTTCTTCATTTTTTCCAGATCAAAGGCTTCGTGCAACTTCATTTTAGGCAAATCTGGGTCCGGGAAATACCGATAGTCTGCGCTTCCTTCTTTTTTCCTCTGAGAAAATGTTTTTTGTTTTCCTTCGTCCCAGCCACGCGTTTCCTGCACTATCTCGCTCGCCTTATCTTTTTCCAAGAGTTCCGTTAGCCTGTCTATCTCGTACCTGATAGCCCGTTCGACGCTCCTAAAAGAATTTAAATTTTTAACCTCCACTTTTGTTCCGAGAATCTTCTGGTCGGTAGAAACGGAGATGTTTGCCTCCACCCGCATTTCTCCTTTTTCCATGTTCGCCTCGGAAGCATTCAAATACCAAAGGATCAATTGAAATTCTTTGGCAAACCTTGAAGCGGTCTTGGCCGCGTCTTCTGCCTTTTCAAAAGTGTGCGGCTCGGTCACCAGCTCCAATAAAGGTATTCCTGCCCTATTAAAGTCAACCAAACTATATCCTCCGAGATCGCCTGCCCCGTAGGAAGTATTCTTTCCTTCGGGGTGTTTATTGTTGGCTGTGTCTTCTTCAAGGTGAACTCTGGTGACATCCATGCCGGCAAAATTTCCGCCTGAAACTATCGGAAATTTATATTGAGAAATCTGGTAGCCTTTCGGAATATCCGGATAAAAATAATTCTTGCGGTCAAACTCTGTAAAGTCCGCGATCTGGCCACCCGTCGCCAAGCCGACTTTTATCACATTTTCTACCGCCTTTTTATTGACCACCGGCAAGGCTCCGGGGTGTGCCATACAAACCGGACAAATATTTACGTTCGGTTTTTCCTCGTCAGGATCATTCTTGCAGCCACAAAACATTTTCGTTTGTGTTTTTAGCTCCGCGTGTATTTCCAGCCCAATTGTCGGATAATATTTATTTGCCATAGTTATATATTAACATAATAAAAAAAAATTGATAAAACATTATTATTTTTACAAATCTACCTTATGACCAGAGTGAACATATGTAAAAGATAGTCATAATAAGAAAAATTAATTTTTTGATTTAAGAGTTCCATTTTTTGTAACTTCTAAAATTTCTACATAGTCAAGAATTCCCAATTTACTTAAGTCGGCAACAAATCTCTCGGGCAGTAAAACTTTACCAACCCAAACACTTTTATGAATTAAATTAAAACCCAACATTCTTAAAATATCTCTCAAAATATTTCTTTCTCTATTGAAAGCTATCGGGATATCGTAACTTATCACCACAACCTTCTCACCTATTTTCTTTTTGTAGTCTTCTTTGTTTAATAAGGGAGAATTTTTAAATTTATTTAATTTCTTCTTACCTTTCTCACTTAAATAAATTTGCTTTGATTCATTCTCTAAAATTAATCCATTATTTTTAAGTTTTGCTAAATAATTTTTAAATTTTAGAACCTTATCTTTCTCTATTTGCTTAATTATTCTCTTGTCTTGTAATTTTGAAAATTCATAATTTATTTTTCCACCCGTCGCCCCATACCCCGCTCTTAGAAAAGCATGCGCAAAATCAACCTGATCAAGCGCTACATCTCCCAAGGAATTTAGAATTTTATAAATTATTTCTCCCTTCATATTATTTATAATACTACATAGTTAAATGTATGACTATCTTAGACATATGTTAAAGATAGTAATCAAAATATAAAATCTAAAAAATTTTACCAACTTTTATATTTAAAGGATTCATTTGCTTAAACAGTATTATATGATAAATTATCATAGTAGAATTTTACGAAAAACATTATTATCTATGAAAAATATCGACATAGAATACAATAATTGGTGCGAAAGAATAGCTAAAGAAAGAGACATAAGCGAGCTTACTTCTCACTTAAGGGAACATGTATGTGAACATTATAAACGTTATAATAATCGCGAAAGTGAAGATAGCTTTAAATATTGGATAATTGGGATATTGAATTTTATGCATATATTGGAAAAAAAGTTTCCAAATATTACAAAAGAGGATAAATTATATAAATTATGCACCTATTTTAGAGACCACCAAGAAGGTCCCATGGCGCCTTTTGATATTTATGAATTCATAAACAAATACAAGGATAATATTTCTAAAAAATAATTTTATTTAATCTTTCAGTCCCCCTAATAATTTATTTTTTTAATATTTTCGCCAACTCATCATTAAACTTTTTTACCATTTTATCATCAAATAAAGAAAGAACAAAAACTTTTTTGCCAAGTTTTTCAAACTTCTTTTTTTCCTTTTCTATAATTTTGAGCGAGGACTCCCCTTGCTCAATGACGTCGGCTTTGGTCAGAATTATTATTTCCTCTTTTGAAGAAAGTCCTTCGCTGCCGAGGCCCAGCTTTTTATCATATTTCTCAAGTTCTTTACGGATTTCTTTATACACTTTCATCATTCCGGCACTTCCCAAAGAAAGATTCTCAAAAGAAACTAAGTGCGCGAGCATTTTCGTGCGCTTGATGTGCCGTAAGAATTTCACTCCCAGGCCTTTCCCTTCGGAAGCTCCCTCGATGATTCCCGGAATGTCTGCAATAATGTAACCATAAAAGTCCCCTAAGTTCGGATCAAGAGTGGTAAAAGCATAATCTCCCACTCGGGCTTCCGCATTTGTTAAAGAATTCAGCAAAGAAGTTTTCCCCGCATTTGGCAGACCGATAAATCCGATATCGGCAAAAAGCTCCAATTCGATTTTAAAAGTTCCTTTTTCTCCTTCGGCGCCTTCACGTGATTCTTTCGGAGTGGTGTTGGTAGAGCTTTTAAAATGTTCGTTGCCGAAGCCCCCATACCCTCCCCGCAGAATCATAAATTTCTGCCCTTCTTCCGAGAGTTGCCAGATCTCGTCAGTCTCAAGGTTTGTAACGATAGAGCCGATAGGCAACTCCAGATAAAAATCTTCTCCGTTGGCGCCATGCAGACTTTTGTTCCCGCCATCCTCTCCTCGCCCGGCAGAAAAATTCTTTTTTGCTTTGTACTTTGAAAGGATATGCACATCGCGCACCGCTTGTATAAAAAAGTCTCCTCCGCGTCCGCCGTCTCCGCCGGAAGGCCCGCCCTTCGGCACAAATTTCTCCTGGCGCCAGCGCACCACGCCGTCGCCGCCGCGCCCTGCCGTCGCTTCTATTTTCATTTCATCAATAAATGCCATTTTAATAGGCGCTAGGCTTTAGGCACTAGGCGCTAGTTATATAATAATGCTAATTCTGCTAATTTGATAGCTCCCTCTTTCGTTTTGGCTACCGCAAGAAAAAGATTGCGGTGACAAAAGACAGCGTCTTCTACTCCTGTAACTTTCTGTAATTCCACATCGCGGAGCCCAGCCCAGGACGCCGGAAGGTCTTTCCGATTTTTAAAGCTGTTTATTTCTTTTCTCATAGCTACCACCGTCCAGCCTTCATCATCGCCATAGACCACATAAAGCGGTTCGGGAAAATCCTGCAGAGCATCCCATATCTCATGCTTGAAAACTTTTGGCTCATCGATAACAACCAACCTCTTGTCTGCGCTGTTGTTGTAAAAACCACGAATAATTTTTGTTATTTCTATTTGGTCGTTAGCCTTTTTTATTTCTCTGCTTAAAATCTCTTTCGCCCAAGCAACTGCCTTCAGAAATTGCTCGTCTTTATCCAAGCCCTCCAGCGCGGTCGGGGAAAAAATGGAAAAAACATCATTAACGGTGTAGGGCAAAACATTTTCAAAATTATTTTTAAATAGATCAATTCCATTGTCTCCGGCATCCACCGGAGAAACCAGCTTCTGGTCTAGAAGATCCGCCACTTTTTGCGCCCCGCAAAGTTCTGCGCCAAACTTTTTCCAGACTAAGCCAAAAGAAGAATATTCTATGCCGTTTTCCCTTCCGCCTGCTCCGCCTTTTTGGTGATGGTCAAATCTTTTTGTTTCTGCGTCGTAAACTCCGCCCACGTCAAAAACATAATCTCCATTTGATATAATTTCAGGATCTCTGGTGCGAAAAATTTCAAAATCTTCGTTATTTTTTACTAATACCAGGGAAATCGCAGCGCAAGCAAAAATATCATCGGCGTGAAAAGACCCATCGTGCGTCACTAACTTTATTTTATTATTCTGATTTGTCATAAAATTTTTCAAATAATTCTAATTCATAAACCCAAGAAACTAATCTATCAAAAAGAGAAAAGATAATAAACAAAACTAAAATCACCAGCGAGAATTCCCAGATCTCCCGGCTAATGCCGAGCGCGGTGTAGCTGAAGAAATACCCTAAGACGAGCATCGCCGGAACCCAGATAAGAGTAGAAAGGACTTCAGCTTTCAAGTAAGTTTTAAAATTCACTTTTGAATATCCGGCAAAAATAATAACGGAAAAGTTAAGCCACATTATAAACTTGGAAACAAAAATTGACCAAAAGGGCTTCTGCTCAAAATTCGGCAGAAAATAATACACTCGCTTTTCGATATATTTGAAACATTTAGTATGATTCCACTTTTTATGAATGAACTTGCCGAGATAATAACAATAAAATGTTTTCACCAGGCTCCCTGTCAGCACTAGAAATAAAGTCAAAGGCATATTAAGCGCGCCTAAATAAATTAAAATGCCGGCTGAAATCAAGGTAACTTCTCCTTCGAAAATAAGCCCAAAGAAAATCAAAACGTAAGCTAAGACATGGTGATGGGCCACTAAACTAGTTAAAAGATTTACAGTATGCATATATTAAAATAATGAATCCACTGCTTCTTTGACCATTGACCCGTCTGCTTTGCCTTTCAGGTCTTTCATGAGGGCAGACATCAGCTTGCCTTTTTGGGTACTGTCGGAAATGCCAAGCTCGTCTTTCTTCGCCAGGGCGATTTTCTCCACTTCGCTTTTATCCATCAACTTCGGCAGATACGTTTCAAAAACACCAAGCTCGTCTTGCTCTTCTTTTACCAGATCTTCCCGACCTCCTTTTTTAAATTGTTCTATCGAGTCTTTCCTTTGTTTGGCCAGCCTGGTGATGACTGTCAGCACTTCCTCGTCGCTGAGCATTTCTTGCGGTTTTTTATTTTTAGCCACAAGCTCATTGGTGAGGGCTGCCGACATTGCCCGAAAGGCTTTCAAGCGCAAGGCATCCTTCGCCATCATTGATTCTTTTATTCCATTTTTTATTTGTTCATGTAACATGATTGAAGCCAGAGGGATTGCTTTTGAAGAGGCTACGGAGGCCGACGGGCCGAGTCCTGAGCGAATTTTCAGCAGAAAATTATGCGTGCTCTTCAAGAGCAATCCCTCTGGCTTCAATTGTATCAAATTTATGCTAAAATAGCACTATGCAAAAGTTAATATTTTTTGATACGGAGACAACGGGAAATACAGAAAAAGATTTTCTGGTCCAAATTGCCTATAAAAGCGACGGAGAAAGCTTCGCCGGCCTTTACAAACCGGAAAACAAAATCCCCCCGGAGGCTTCAGCCGTCCACCACATTACCAACAAAATGGTGGCTAACAAGCCAACCTTTAAAGACAGCACCGACCAGCCGATAATTAAAAAACTTTTTGAAGACAAGGATTCTGTCGTCATCGCTCACAACGCCCCCTTTGACTTAATGATCATAAAAAAGGAAGACATTTCTCCGGCTAATTTTATCTGCACTCTGCGCCTGGCGAGATACTTGGACCCCGAAGGCAAAATCGGCAGATACAATCTGCAATATTTGCGTTACCTGCTCGACCTGGATGTAGAGGCGACAGCTCATGACGCCATGGGAGACGTGCTAGTGTTAGAAAAACTTTTTGAAAGATTAAAACAAAAAATTATTAAGGAAAAAAATTTGAACGAGGAAAAAGCAATAGAAAAAATGATAGAAGTTTCTTCGCATCCTTCCCTCTTGGTTTCCTTCAACTTCGGCAAACACCTCGGTAAGAAAATCGAGGAAGTCTTGGCTGTGGATAGAGGATACTTGGAGTGGCTTTTGGCTCAGAAAGAAGCCAGCGACCAGATAGACGAAGACTGGATTTACACTTTGAAACATCATTTAGGAAAATAAATACTATGGAAATTATTTTAATAATTATAATAGCGGTTTTGGTCGGAGGCATTGTGGCTTATTTTGTTTTTGGCAGAAAGAAGGAAACTGAAGAAAAAAGCGACACCGGCCTGACCCTGATCCTCGCGCAGATAAACGAACTCTCTAGAACGGTGGATAGTAAAATAGGCGAATCGCACAAGCAGGTCAACGAAAGTTTAAAATTCCATTCTTCCGAATCAAACAAAATAATCCGTGATGTGACCGAACGGCTCACCAGGCTGGATGAAACAAACAAGCAAGTCATCTCTTTCGCCGACCAGCTACAAAGCTTGGAAAATATTTTAAAGAATCCGAAGCAACGCGGAATCCTCGGCGAATATTATTTGGAAACAGTTTTAAAAAACGTTCTTCCGCCCGGGAGCTACCAGATGCAATACCCTTTCCCCGACGGCACCATCGTGGACGCGGTCGTCTTTGTGAAAGACAAGATTATTCCCATTGACTCAAAATTTTCTCTGGAGAATTACAACAAGATGGCCGAAGAGCGAGACAATACAGAAAAGAAAAAACTGGAAACAATTTTCGTCAATGATTTAAAAAATCGCATTACCGAAACGGCCAAATATATTCAGCCGTCCAAGAACACTACCGATTTCGCTTTTATGTTTATCCCGCATGAAGCCATATACTACGATTTGCTTACCAATAAAGTCGGCGCCTCCACATCCGAAGAAAATGAAAACCTGATCCAGCGTGCCGCCGGCAAATACAAAGTCATCATCACCTCGCCTACTTCCTTTCTCGCTTATTTACAAACCGTCCTGCAAGGACTAAAAGCGCTCAAGATAGAAGAGTCCGCCAAGGAAATTATTAAAAAAGTGGAAGACCTCGGCAAGCATTTGAAGTCCTACGATGAATACCACAACAAGCTCGGCAATTCTTTGAGCACTGTCGTAAACCATTACAATGCTTCCAACAAAGAACTCAAAAAAATAGACAAAGACGTCCTCCGCATCGCCGGCTCATCGCCGGAGCTTTCCTTGCTGGAAATTGATAAGCCGAAAGTTGAAGATTAATTTGTGACTCTACCGGGAATCGAACCCGAATTTGATCCTTGAGAAGGATCCGTCCTAGCCGTTAGACGATAGAGCCATTTCAAATAATAATATAGCATCTTTCTTTATAAAAAAGAATTGTGCTACAATTTTTACATGAAATTACCAAGGAAAAATATTGTTGTCGTGCTGGGGATAATCTTTAATACGGAAGGGAAAGTTTTGATAACTAAAAGATCTGACCCGAACGTTGCGAAGGCGCATATGCTTTGGGACTTCCCGGGCGGGAAAAATGAATTCGGAGAAAAACTGGAGCAGACACTAAAAAGAGAAATTCTGGAAGAAACAGGCTTGCATATAAAAGTACAAGAGATGTTGCCCTTGTGCGTGGCAAAAACCTGGAGACATAAAGACTATTTACAGCACACCTTGGTATTCTGTTATAAGTGTAAATTTATCAAAGGCAAACTTAGCGACGGAGACCATAAAATAGCCGACATGAAATGGGAAAATATTAACAAACTTTCTTCATATAAATTTCTATCCACTACTAAAAAATTTATTAAAATATTTAAAAATTCTTAGCTTATATAGTAAAACAGCCCTGACGGGCTGTTTTACTTGTAAATAAACTTAACTCAGAAAGCAATCTTCGCTAGCGGTTTTTCCAAACTAGAGAAACGATAAACTTTCCGCGTTATTAAAGAAAACTTCTTTGTACAAAATCTTTTAAGAGTTTAGCTGGTGCTTGATGAAAATATCATGAAGGCGATAAATTCAGTTTTTCTTTAAGATTTCTTTCTTCATGATGATTTCACGCCTCCTAGGTAATACTTGAGGAGTATATTTATTTATTTGTGTTGGTCACACAAAACAGCTAACAAATAGATATACATAAAAAATTATACCATTATCAGCGTTAAAGATTATTAATTTAAAATTATGAAAAAAACTATAAAAACATTAGGTTTGATGTCTCTTATTTTAGCAGTATCAGTTTTTGGTTTCGGTGGTAGTTTTGTCGGGGTGGCACAAGCAGTCAACACTTACACTCTGGCAGACGTGGCTCCACACAACACCGCTACGAATTGCTGGGTTATTATAAACAACAATGTTTATAATTTGACCGCTTTTATTCCACTACACTCAGGCGGACAGGCAGCCATCATAGCGGTATGCGGGACAAATGGCACAACTTCCTTTAATAGCGGACCGCACTCGGCAAGCACGATTAATTCGCTCAGCTCATACATCATCGGCACCTTGGCAACGACTACCACAACTCCAGTCTTGACTAGTGTCACCGTGAACCCTGCCTCTTCTTCAATAGCTATAAGTGGCACAGAAACTTTGGTCGCTTCTCCAAAAGATCAAAATAGTTTAGCTTTCGTCGGAGCTACGACAACTTTCTCTTCTAGCAATCCGGCCGTAGCCACAGTAAACAGCACCACCGGGCTGGTAACGGGGGTTACCGCCGGGACGGTTATCATTACTGCCACTTCAGTTAGTGGAAGCATCACTGTTACCGGCACAGCCACAGTGGTCGTAACCACTACTCCGCCGGTAGTTAACGATGATGACGAAAATGAGCAAAATGAAGTTGAGGAAATTGAAATTGATCACCATGACAATGCTCCAGCAGGGTCAATAGAAGATGAGGACGAGAACGAACAAAACGAAACAAGCGCTGGAACAGGCCAGATAAATCATCATGAAAACAGCGAGCATCGCAACGAGAGCAATCAAAATCATGAATTGGATGACTAAAGGTCGATTATAAGAAATAATTGTTAGTCAAAATACCAATGTAGAGACCAGCAAAAAACCGCCCCTGAAAGGCGGTTTTTTGCTACCAGAATTACTGAAATTACAAAACAAAAACTTCTTCAATATATTTTTGCCGTAATGCTTTTGTTATCTTGTGAGCCAGGAGCAAAGAAGGATTGTAGCGATTTTGCTCCAGGGAAATAATAGTTTGCCTAGTCACGCCGACAATCTCTGCAAGCTGTTCTTGGGTTATCGCCAGTTTATTCCTAAAATAAGTTATTTTTGTTTCCATTTTTTAATCTTTTTTATCCAGATAAATGTTGGAAACCGCCTTGGCGATCAGCCCAGCGAAAATGGCCACCAAAATTACCGGGTCAACTTTTGTCATGTCTTGCGAGACGGCCACCGAAGCAGCTTGGTAGGCAACCCCCACAGCCAAAACAGCGACGATAGCCCACAAGGCATTCCTCTCCGCTATAGCCTCGTGCATCCTGTCTCGTTCATCTTTCGGCAGATGAGACACTATGTGAATAAAATCAACACAAAAAACGACAGCCCACACTATCACAAAACCCAGCCAGGCTTGGCTCACCTTGTAGAGATTAGCCAACAGAATAATCGGCAGAACCATAACAAATACATAAACCCAGCCTTGCCAGGTGACGGGAGTAAATCCCCACCCGGTATATTTTCTCCTTCGAAACCATTCTGGTTTTCCTATCATATATTTTTTTGGTTAACTAGTAATGTAATATATTCTATACGTATAAAATATATTACACAAGAGGAAAGTGTGGATAACTTTTTTACTTCTTCATATCCCCTTTGATCATCGAGACAGCTTCAAAAGTTTAAAATCTAGGGATGATTGCTAGTAGAATTATAGAAATGTATACTATTCTTATGGAAACTAACCCAACAGATTTTTCACTAAAAATAAAAAAGGAAGGAAGAATGTTTCTGCAACCTGACTTTGATGAATCTAGTATAAACCCTGAAATTTTTAATGCAGTTAAATCAATAAGAAATAGTGGTATTGAAACAATTGCCAGTAATTCAGGAATTGGACAAATTGGAAATAAGAATTCATGGGGGTCCTTCATACAAATTCAGCTACTTTTAAAGGATGGACTAGAAATTGCTGAAAAAATTAACACCTTTGCTCAAAGTTTAACTCCTGAGCTACAACAAGAGTTAGATAATCCTTCACTTTCTTTACAATTAGTTTCTGCAGAAAAATGGTTTAAGAATCATGACACAACATCAATGAAAATTTCTAATCTTCCTATTTACCGTCTACAGTTGGTAGGATACTCAAAAGACGAAGAAATACGCTACGTGTGGAATAAAGTTGCACAAAAATTTACTCCCTCGGTAATAGAATAACTGTAGATAAAGTACAATTAATTAGAGTGAAAGCAAGTAGTTTTTACTTCTTCATATCCCCCCTAATCATCGAGATAGCTTCACTGACGGTAGTCATAAATTGCGCCGGGAAAATAATGGTGGAATTCTTCTCTACACTGATCTCTGCCATAGTCTGAAGAGTACGTAGCTGTAAGGCCACCGGATGCAACGCCATCAGGTCCGCTGCTTCGCCTAGCTTGACTGCCGCTTGGAATTCTCCTTGGGCGGCCACTATCTTCGCTCGTCTCTCTCGTTCAGCTTCGGCTTCTTTGGCCATAGCTCTCTGCATATTGTCAGGAAGAATGATGTCTTTTATCTCCACCGCCGTTACTTGTACTCCCCAAGGCTCGGTGTGGCCGTCTATGACGTCCTTGATTTGCAAATTGATATCTCCGGTTTGAGAAAGCAACTGGTCCAGCTGGAATTGGCCGACGACGTTTCTGACCGTCGTTTGGCTGATTTGATTTACCGCATCGTAAACATTTTCGATAGCAATGGTGGCTTTGACCGGATCCACCACATGATAATAAGCGACAGCCGCAATGTCGATGGAAACGTTGTCTTTAGAAATAATCTTCTGCGAAGGGATGGCCATGGTGATGGTGCGAAGCTGAACGCGAGTCATCATTTCAAAAATTGGGATAAGGAGAATCAAGCCAGGTCCGCGAGTCCCCTTGCACTTGCCGAGAAAGAAAATGACCCCTCTCTCGTATTCTTTAACCACCCTGAGAGAAAGCAAAAGCAAAACAACAACTACACCAATAAAGTAATACATATATTTTTATGGTTAATTGATAATACTTTATATGATATCACAAAATTAAAAATCAAACTTTTAGTTTTCTATTCCATCATCTTCCCCCTCGTCTTCTTCCCCACCACCCCATCCGCCACCAACCCATGCATCTTCTGCCACTGCTTGATGACTGTGATGGTCTTCCGTCCTAGTTTACCATCAACGATTAGCTTAGTTTTTAAGTCTTGATTTAAGAATTGTTGTAAAGTTTTGACGGGTTCTCCTTTACTGCCGAACTTGAGAGTGGTGGTGCCAAGATTTAAACCACCTCCCCCGCTTGAAGCGGGTACTCCTCCTGCTTCAGGAGGAGAGGAAACTGCTACTTCTTGAGGTATTGGAGCTGGGGTGACAACGACCGGAGCAGGAACAACTGCTGGGGTCTCGGGAACCGTAGGAGCAAGGATAGGTGGATAGACGTAGCTACCACCGCCATTTACACAAGTGGTAGAAGTTGCATTGAGGGAGAGAGTGCTGGTTTCCGTTCCATCTGCATTTCGATATTTGATGGAGTAAGGGTAAGAGGAACTGCAGAGGACGTTCTGGTCAGTCCAGGAGTTGGTGGTAATCCAGCCGGAAGTGGCTCCAGTGTTGGTGTTGAGGAAATAGTAGCCAGAGAGACCGGTGGTGGCGTTCGGGAAGGTGTCAGTGGTAAGGGTAATACTGTGGGTGGTAATGGTAGTAGCAGTCAGCGTAGTGGGAGTAGCTGCGAGAGTGTATTTAGAGAGAGTGGCAGAATACGCAGACTCGTTAGTATTGGCATCTTTCGCTTTGACTTGGTAGGTGTATTCTGTGTTGGGAGAGAGGCCGGTGTCAGAGTAAGTAGTAGAAGCTTGGTAGCTGGAGTCGGAAGCTCCGGAGTTGCCGGAGGTTTCGTGGAAGAAGTAGGGAGTAGCATGTAAACCGACACCAGCATCGGTAGCGGTTTGCGCCAGGATGGTTAATTCAGTGGCAGAGGTGGGGGTGATAGAGGTGAGGCCGATGTTGGTGGGAGCGGTGGTGTCAATTTTAATTGTAAATGTTTCGATAGATTGAGTACTGTTGCTATTGTTGTCTATCGCTTTAATGTACCAAGTATATGTACCTTCAGTAAGTGAAGAGGTGGGAGTGGTAGAAGTAGTAGCCGAAGAGATATTATCTTTGTTCAGAGTATCGTTAATGTAGAGTTGATATTTAGCTAGACCCGTTCCAGAGTCCGTAGTGGCAGACCACGAAAGAGTAGGTGAAGTGTTGGCTGTCCAGGTGTTGTTAGTGGGGCTGGAGAGGGAGAAGGCGGAGGGAGGAGTGGTGTCTTGGAATTCATATGCGCCTATTTCTGGCGCGCTGCCTTGAGGAATAGCTGTACCTGCATAATCAGAAGTAATTCCAGAGATAACTGCTCCAGTATTTATTAAAGGAGAATTAGAAAGAGGAAACAAATCTGAAGAGCTAGTAAAAAGTGGGTTACAAGACCATTGTGTGTATCCACCATCTGTATATGTCCCCAGACCAGAGGCGGCAGATGAATAAAAACAGTTGTTGTTTCCTGTGACGGTTTTTCCGGAGGCAATAGTCATACTGGTTCCGCTGGATTCTTTTACCGCAATATTTTTTAGGGTAGTATTTTCCGTTACATTTATCCCGGAACTGGTGGAGCCGGAGATAGAGAGATTATCCGCTTCAACGTTTGCTCCAGAGATGGTGAGGGAGTTGTTAGATGAATCTTTGCCGGTGATGACACCTGAAAGCATTTTCCAATATGACTGTGCTAGTTGAACACCAGCTTGCCAGGTACCGCCGATGAGACTGAGCAGTCTACCACTCGCTCCTGCAGATGGAGTTACAAGTGTGGTTGAAAATGCGCCTGATGCAGAAATCGTTTGTCCGGCAACGCCCATCGGTAAATCCACATATCCACCCCCCACTGTTTGCGCATTCAAACCCACAACTGACAATGGATAAAGTGTTGTCCCTGCCCCATATTGCGAACCAACAATTGATGTTCCGGTTTGCGTTATATAAATTGTATTTTGATGTCCGGCCAGCAAGTCTTTCACCACAGAGTACATCAATTTGTATCCAGCGGAGGCAGGGTGTACATTAGAGGCAAGTCCTCCTGCTTGGTAATATCCCTCTGTTCCTGAGCTGGAATAGACATTGGCAAAATTTGGATTGAATCTCATCCTCTCCAGAGGATTCCCATACGACACATCATTTGCAATACATCCCGTTTCCAACAAGGGTCCTAGGGTGTTTGACTGGGCGACCTGTGATGCTGTTGTAGCGGCGACAGAGCCACCCATATTTAAAACGATAGGAATCATGCCCCAATATTTAGCTTTTTTTACGGCAATCATCGTATCATCTGCCGCTTGTTGGTAAGTCAAATTCGTCGGTGTGACACTGCCAGAATTAAAATTATTATTCCACGACAAAAGCACGACGTATTGTGGATGCCATGTTGTAGCGGCACGATCAACAAACCACTTTAACCCTTCGCCCAGAGTTCCGCCAATCGCGGCACCCATAATTCCCGTTCCTACGGCGGCAATCGGAGATAAAGCATTATCTGACGATATCTGGTTGCATAAACCCTGCGAAGTAGAATCGCCCAGGCAAGCAATAGTATTAGCAGTAATCGATGGCATTACCAACAAGGAGCCCGGATTATAAACCGCGCCAATATCCGCGCCGGTCCAGGCATGACCATTACTATCGCCTCCGACTGGCAAAACGGAAACATCTCCTCGTCCGTCTATGTATGTGTTGGTCGGGATGTAGCTGTTGGATTTTAAAATATGATAAAAATTATTAGCACTAAATGCGCAAGTCGTGGCAAGTGTTATTGTGTGAGCGGTAATCCCGCCAGTCGCTATAGCGCTAGATACTCCTGTGTTTGTATTAATAACCGTCATTCCGTCTACTAAACCCAGAGTCGTAAAATCAACCGTACTATCAACCAGTGTTGTGCTGCTTCCTCCAGTCGCCTTCCCAATAACTTCATTAGAAAATTGCGGGTCAATGAAATAATTCGTTTCGTCTAGGGGAAACTGGCCGTTATTCAAAATCGCGAGATACTCTCCCGCTTTCCCACCAGGAGACGGATCAGCCAATCCGGTTATATAAAATATATTATGCTTTACTGTCCATTTTGCTGGATCAATAGAGGTCGCGTTATTGGAAAAAATCGGCTCGTAAAAAGTCTGATCTCCTCTAAAAATATTATTTCTAAAATCACGGACACCATTATTATCCAAATTCCAAAATTTATACCTATACGTGCCATTAACGAAAGTGTTGTTATACATATACAGATCATTCGCGTAGCCGGGATATGTAACAGTATATAACCAACCGGTGTTATAAAATACTGACGATAAAAATCTAGTAACAATTGTACTTGCGCCCCCTACTGGAAAAATTTCAATAAGGGCCTGAGAAGTAGTGTTGGTGACTTTCATCCGATTTAACGTAAAGTATCCCGTCGTGCTCGGATTAAGATAAAACATAGAATGATTCGCCCTACCTTGGTCTATTAACCCATCTTGGAATGTAATATCCGATCCGCCGTGGTACATTTTTACTAAATACTGAGCAACGGCATTTGTATTTGTGAAATTCAAATGATCAAAGACCCAGGTACCCGTCAGCAACATTGTGTTGGCGGCTGAATCGGACGGCCAGTTAAGAGTAACATTCATCCCCACATATTGTTGCAGCGTCAATGTGCCTCCGGTAACACTTTTCGTTATGACTTTATCACTCCCTGACTTCCAAAAATTGGTTGCATCATAGACACAAGGTGATCCAGAACCATTGGTATTACACATCAATTGCAGAGTATCGCCGCCATTGATCCCTCCATCCTCAATAGCATATTCAATACTTGCCCAAGGAGTAGCCAAAGAACCATCGGCGGAATCATTACCATCCAACGCAACATACTTTATCGCCGCACTGGCGTGCGAGGCGGAGATAAAGAATAAAAAGCCGGCGCAGAAGATTATGGCTAGGGTTTTTATTAATGCGAATTTTTTGCGAGGGTTATTACTCTCTATGGATTTTTTAAATTCTGGCAAATCGTTTTTTAATGTATTCCAAATTATTAAATGATCAACATCTTTACTCATAAAATTTGTATTTGCTCTTTAAAAATTATATCACGCACAATTTGATCTTTAATTGTCTGAACTTGGTCAAGCATGCTTATATTGTAACACAACTTCTACCGCAAACAATGTGGGTTTAGGATTTTTTACGCAAAACCGGGGAAGAAATCAACCTTGATGTTTTTTTCGGCTACTCCCATAAGCTTGAGTGTATTTTTAAACGAATTAATCATTCCTTGCGGGCCGGAAATATAAAATGTTTTGCTGGTGTAGTCAGGCACTTCTTTCATTATCATTTGCGCACTCACCGGACTTATCCTCATAAACGGGCTCATTGCCAGTTCATTTTTATCCGTTATCGCGTAAATAGTTTTTATGCCAAGTTTTAGCATAGCCTTATCAAAAACATCTTTGTAGGAAATATCGGCAACTTTTTTATTTGAATAAAATAAAGTGATGTCTCTTTTTTCTTGATTGTCTAGCAGATATTTAATCATACTGCGAAATGGAGTGATGCCGATGCCTCCGGCAATGAATACCAGTCCTTGATTTTTGTTGTTCGGCAGAACGAAATCTCCCGACTTTTGAGCAGCGATTATTTCTCCACCGACAGGTAAGGCCAGCAAGCGATTCTTGAAACTGCTCGGCTCCGGATAAAATTTTACCCCTAGGTGAATTTCCTCCTCGGTCGGAGAAGAGGCCAAAGTAAAGTATCGGCGGTTCCCCCGGGTGTCCGCATTACGAAGCTTTAAGGTCCACTCCATGTATTGCCCCGGGCGAAAAGAAAAACTTTTGTCTTTGAGAAAAATAAAATCAAATGTGTCGGTGCTAAGCTGGACGCGCTCTTTTAATTTCAAAAAAAGTTTTTCTTTCGGACTGACGATATAGGCAAAAACATTTCCTATCACCAGCGCCAGCTCCGGAGTAGAATATACTGAACCAAAATGAACCAAAGGAGCAGACAAGAAGCCGACCAATATACCAAAGGCAACCCGAAGCCACCTGGTGGTCGGAGCGGTCAGAGGCTCGGTAACCATAACGAAAGCGAAAAAGAAAAAAGCGGAATCTTTAAGCATTATCAGCAAAGTGTTCGTAATGTTTAAACCGTTTAAAATGGCAAATACAACCATGGTCGCCAAGGCAGAAAGAACAAGGCTCCACAACAGGTCAGCCCGCCTGAGCTTCCTCACTATTAGTAGCCCTCCCAGCAACACAAAAGGAAGCATGTTGGGCGTGCCGATCCACCAGCTGGCTGGCTGATTTAGCACAAACGCAGTGACGACTACGGCTAAAGCGGCTGGATTGAAAATGTGCTTCTTCCCGATAGTAAAAATATATTTTGAAGCAGTGGCCCAGACCGAAGCCCAAAAAGCCAGAGGCAAGAACGACGCATACGCTCCGCCTGTCGCCGGCGTAATAATAAAAAATAATATCAGAGCTGTTATGTAGACAGACTCTACGTTGGGGGTAGCCTCATAAGCATAAGAAAAAATAATATTTGACAGCCAGGACACCAGCAAAATAATAAATAACGAGGTGACAAGGTCGGCAGGGGTAAAAGGCAAAAGGCCAAACACAGACAGAGAGACCGCCGAACAAAAAAATAAAATAAGAACATAAAGCACCACTCTATACATTGTTATTTTATTCAAGAAATTATCTATCAAGTCGCGAATATAATTAAGCATAATTTTTTTCTTCTTTTTTTGTATAATTATCAAACCCAGTGGTCATGGTAGCTATCCCGTTTTTGTCGATAGCATAGCCTTCAAAACCATTCTGCTCCTCTATGAAATAGATTCCTTTTTCCCCCATCGCAAAGGCCGATGTGGCATACCGGTCAGCCTCAAAAATGTTCGGCCCAATGACCGTCAAACTGACAACATCTTCCAGCTGGTCGTCTTTATCCTTTGGGTTGTAAATGTGCCTGCCTCGAACATAATTGCCAGAGGTGGCTATGCCATTATTATCATTCAAATAAACCTTTTTTACAACTTCCCTTTTTTTATTAAAAGGATTTTGAATGCCTATGCACCATGGCTCGTTGTTTTTGTTCTTGCCGAAAACTTGGATGTCGCCGCCAGCCTCCACATAAAAATTCTGCACCCCTCGGCTTCTTAAAATATTGCTCGCATTTGAGATGGACCACCCCTTCACCAAGCCTGAAGGATCATAGCTTCCGCTTGGCGTAACGATATCGAAATATCCGTCAGTTAGCCTCTTGGTCTCTTCGGAAAGTTTGAAAACCAGCTTCATGTCAACACTCATTTCTGCCTCAGATATTTTTTTTCTATTGATTGCCGTTATCTCACTGTCGTTTTTGTAAGTGCTGAATTTTTGATCCACATATTTGAAATAATTAAAAACTTCTTCGAAAAGTTCTTCTTTCGCTTCCGCGTCTCTAATCTCCACAATAACGGGCGTACCCATAATAATCTGAACTTGTTTCATAATATTATTTTTAGACCCTGGCCTGCGCCAAAGCTGCCGTTAATGACTCCCGAAAAGCCGCGCTGGTGAGCGAAGCGCCGGACACTGTGTCTACGTTTGCGTCTTGGATAGAGATAGCTTCCCTGGTAAGGATCGGCATTGCTCGCAAATTAACCTGAACAGAATTTTGCCTATCTTTAGGATAGTCTAAAAACTGCACATCAATAATTTTCCCGCCGGAAATAACGGCCTTAACTTGCACCTTGCCATAGTACGCATCGGCCACAGATCCTGTGTAGCTACCATCTCTGTATTTGCCTGCTGGGACAACGGGCGGAGGCACAGGAGAAGGATTCGGAGTCGGGGTAGGCGTTGGTTTTGGTGTCGGTTTGGATGAAGGGCTAGGTGTTGGCGTAGGTTTAGAGCCAGTGGTGCTTGGAGTGGGAGTATTTGGAACAGAAGGGGCGTTGTTGTCAGGAAGAGACAAAGCTACCGCTGGAGTGCTCGCTCCAATAATACGCGCATACAAAGAGTATGCCGCAAAAGTGAAAAATAAAAATGTAGATAAAAATATTTTTTTCATAATAATTTTTTAATCATCGTCGCTCTCATCTCTGCGGATATTTATGCGGTTATTGATCGGCGGGTTTGGCGTCGGAGCTGGAGCTGTCACTGCCGGCTTCGCCGGCTCCGGTGTTGGCTTGGGCGCAGGTTTGGAGGCAGAGGTTGTGTCAGTATTTTTTGGATTTTTGGAATTTTCTGGCGTTTGGTTTGCAGTAGCGTTCGTGGTATTTGGCTCTTTGAGAATACCCATGGCAATAAGCTTTTGTGTTTCCTCCAGTCTGCGCTCGGCCAGCTTCTTTTGCCACTCAGCTTTAGCTTCCTTGGTAAAAGCAAACATCCCCGCTATCGGCTCAGCTATTTGTGTTTTTACTCCATATAATGTGTCTCCTGGTAAAGCCTTTTCCGCTAAAACGAAAGCGCCCCCGATCACCACCAGAAGGACTATAGTCAGCGCTGTTATAAATTTATCTTTATTAATCATAACTATATCAAGTAATATTATACTCTATATTTTGATTATGAATTCCAGATGAACTTTGGATGAATTTTTTTTAATTTTTGTCGAGCCATTCTTTGTCCTGGCGGACCAATAATCTTTTTTTATTTTCTTGATCTAGAAGGATTGCCTCCACCACTCGCTCCATCCGCATCCCCTGGGAGCCTTTGATTAAAATAATGTCACCCTTTTCCACAAAAGTTTTTATAAAATCTCCGGCTTCACGCGAGTTTAAAAATTCAAAAATATTTTCACTGTTCATGCCATTTTCTGTCGCCCCCTCCTTGATCCCCTTGGCTCGGAGGCCCACGACGATAAGCGCATCCATTTTTCCACTCAAGACTTCTTTGGCAATCTTGCCGATATTCTTATGAGCAGAGAGAGTGTGCCGCCCAAGCTCCAGCATGTCGCCCAGAATAGCAATTTTTCTTCTTTCTCCGTTTTTGATTTTTATTTCACCGAGAGTTTTTAGCGCGAACTCGCTGGCAAAAGGGGAAGAGTTGTAGGTGTCGTCAATAATTAAAGAATTGTTGATGCCCTTTAACAGCCTCATGCGCCCAGGCGCCACATCGTAATTTTTAAGCGATTCAATCGCTGTCAGTATGTTGAGTTTTAAGCCGGAAGCTAAGGCTAGAGCCGAGAGCGTCGCGTAAACATGGTTTCGGCCAAAAACTTTTTCAATAATTACCGGTAGGCTCTTGCCTCCTTCGTCTACTCTAAAAATCACTCCTTCTGGCTCATCGTTTTCATTATAAAAAATAGCGTCCCCGGAGCCGAGGACATCTGCGCCTTCGGTAAAGCCATAAGTAACAGTTAGGTGCTTGCTCTTTTCTTTTAATTCAAGGATAGCTTTATCATCGGCATTTAAGACAAGAACCCCATCTTTCTTTAATGTTTTAATCAACTGGGTTTTCTCTTCCATGAGATGCTTGTGCGAGCTAAAGAACTCAACATGCGGAGGAGTCTCCCCTATGGCGGTCATGATGACAGCGTCGGTCTTGAGCCAAGAAGCGGTCCTCTTCATGTCGTTCGGCTTGCCTACTCCTACCTCCAGCACCAACCATTCAGGATATTTTTTGGAACCAAATGGATCTAGGAAAAGTCCAAGCCCCTTCAAGATGTTCAGCGACCAAACTAAAGGATTGTTCCAGCCGTTCGGCACACCCAAGATAGTGAGGGGCAAACCAATCTCGCTGTTAAAACTTTTTTCACTTTTACGAACGTAGGATACTTTTGAGAGCACGGCATAAACCGCGTCCTTGGTAGTAGTTTTTCCAACAGATCCTGTAATCGCGACGATCTTCGGCTTATATCTGTAAAGCACGAGCTGCGACTCAATCTTTAAAATATAAATTATTACTTTTTTAAAAGTTTCTTTCATGTGGTTTTGCCAGATAGCGCCTTAGGCGCTATCTGGGGGTGAGGTCATCTATCCGGTGGAACATTATAATAATTCAGCAAAAATTTTGTGACATCCAGAAATGGATCAGTCCAAGTTGTCGCAGAATAAAGCACTTCTTTTGGGTTTATGGCATAAAGAAAAACTATAAACTTCGGATCATAAGCTGGGAAAAATCCGACAAAAGAATGAGTATGCCTGTCTTCATAATACCCTCCATTTATATTGTCCGCAACTTGAGCCGTGCCAGTCTTGGCTGCCACACTAAAGTGTTCCAGCTTCTTCGCATCCCCGGCTATCCCTTTATCCATCACCTGCACCAGCATTCTGGTTATCTCCTCTGAAGTTGCTTTGGAGATTTTAGTAGGGGTTAGCGGATAAGTAATTTTTTTAGAAGTTCCATCATTGTATTTAATTTCTTTCACCAGATGAGGCACCACCAGGTTCCCGCCGTTTCCCAAGGAAGCCAAAGCTCTGACTAATTCAACAGGCGTAAAGGCCACTCCTTGGCCAAAGGCGGCATTGGCGTACTCGATCTCCCGAGGGCTGGTCAAGATACCCGACACCAGCCCGGAAGTTTCATTCGGCAGATCAATCCCCGTTTTTTCTTTTACTCCGTAAGCCAGCAGATAGTTGCGGATGTTTTCTTTGCCTAATTTCTTTTCCACAAAAACCATGCCGGTATTGAGCGACTGGTTTAAAACGTCTTGCATGCTGGTGCCCGGACCACGGCCTTTTTTATCAAAATTAAATATTTGGTGCTTTTCGACTGTCACTTCTCCTTTGTCGTCATAAGTTGTTTTGGCAGTGACCACCCCTTCGTTGATAGCCGCCGCCATGATAAGCGGCTTGACCACGGAGCCAAACTCCAAAACATTTTCCACCAACGGATTGGAAAAAGTGGAAACTTTTTTGACTTGAGAAAAATTATTAAGATCAAAAGAAGGAAGCACCGAAAGAGCGTAGATAGACCCGTCTTGCGGATTCATTATTATTCCGCCGATAGAATCCGTCTGATATTTTTCTTTTACTTCGGTTAATTTCTTCTCTAAAAAATTTTGCACTTGAGGATCGATGGTCGTCACGATGTCTCCTTCGGCCACTTCCTTAGAAAATAAAGTCTTGTTTATGTTAGAAAAAACTTCCGCGAAGAAATTAATATACGGGTTGTCCACATTGCGGGCCAAGACTGCGTCGTACTCCCTTTCGAGCCCGTAGCGCCCGCCCAGCTCGTCGCCTTTGTAGCCCACAAAGCCCAGGGAATGCGCCGCCAGATTGATACCCGGATAAAATCGCCATTTTTCTTTGTAGATATTTACCCCCGGCAATTTCAAGCTTGAGATAGAATCAGCTTGAGCCTGGGAAAGGTGGTGCAGGATCTCTATATATGAGTCATTTTTTTGCCCCGCTTTAGCGGTAAAGTCCGCTTTATCAAGGGCCATTACTTTTGATAGCTTTTGATAAGTATTGTCTACGTTCACAATTTTAACCGGATTAAGGGCTACCTTAAAACCGGAAACCTGCGTGGCCGCGGAGATAAGCTCGCCATCTTTGCGTTCAAAATATATGGTACCTCGTTCATAAATGTTGGCAGACGGCGTAGAGTATTGGTGGTCAGCCGCCTCGGAGTAAGCCCCGCCATGCACCAGCTGGACAAAGAAAAGCTTGGCCACCAGCACTCCGGCAAAAAGTACGACAAAAAAAAGTATTATCCTGGACTTGAAAACAAAACTAGATTTCATTGTTAGAAGATTTTACAAATCCCAGAGCCCGGCGAGTCGCAAAGGTGGCTTTAGTTTCTTTAAATCCCATAGTAGAAGAAAGGTTCATGTCCACGCTGTTGGTAACAGAGAGGTAGGTGACTTCTAGCTTTTCCACTTCGTTCGAAAGAGAAAGCATTTCTTTTTCCAGCGCGCGCCTTTCGACAATATTGAAAACCATATTCCCCAAGATCAGCACATAGAAAAGAGCCAAGGCCGCTAAAATGCAAAGCATTGTTTTTAAAATGTTTTTTTCAACGTCAATATTATTGTTCATAATATTTACATTTTGAATGCGTGTTTTTAGTTGTAGGCTCATTTCTCTCATATTTATTTTTTCTCTAAAATTCTTAATTTTGCGCTTCTGGCTCGGGGATTATTTTTTAATTCTTCTTCTCCGGCTAAAATTGGTTTTTTGTTTATTAATTTTGCTTTGCCTTCGCTTTCTTTTTCTTTATAAAATTTCTTTGTGATTCTGTCTTCTAAACTATGAAAAGATATAACCGCCATTCTCCCTCCCTGCCTCAGTTTTTCAAACCCCTTCTCCAGCCCTTCCTTTAAAGCTCCCAGCTCGTCGTTGACTGCTATCCTCAAAGCCTGAAATGTTCTGGTGGCTGGGTGGATCTTTCCTCTTCGGTATACGGCTGGTACAGAGTCATTAATTATTTTCACCAGGTCAAACGTTGTCTTTATCTCCGCTTTCCGTCTGGCTTCGATGATGCCTTTGGCAATTCTCCTGCTGTACCTCTCCTCGCCATAGCCGTAGATAATGTCTGCCAAATTTTTCTCTTCCCAGTTGTTGACGATCTCCTTGGCAGTAACATCTTCTTCGGATGGACTTTCCTTCATCGTCATCAGGAGCGGCTCGTCTCGTAGGAAAGAAAATCCTCGCCCAGAATTGTCCAGCTGATCGGAGCTTAAACCCAGATCAAAAATAATTCCATCAACTTTCTCATCTTTCAGCACATTATCTAAATCAGAAAAATTTTTATTATGAAAAGAAATTCTTTTATCGTTGTTCCTCCAGGCGCTCTTGTCTTGATCAAGGGCAATTATTTTCGCTTTTGGGAATCTTCTCAAGACCTCCATGCTATGTCCGCCTCCGCCGAAAGTAGCATCCAGCACCAAAAGATTTTCCTTCCCCGCTTCCTGCGGGGCAAGCAAACCATCTATTGTTTCTTTTAAAAGAACTGTCCGGTGAATACTTTCCATCTTATTTCGCCATTAAGGCCTACTGCTCCCAAGCTTTTCCGCCAACTCTCCGGCCTGCTTTGCGATGGATTCCTGATTCTGCGACCACGTCTTGTCGTTCCAAACCTCCACTCTGTCTTCCACTCCGACGATGGCTGCTTTGTCTTTGAGTCCGATCCTGTCTTTCAGAAAATCCGGGATTAAAATTCTGCCGATTGAATCTATCTCCACTTCCGCCGCTCGGCCAAACATGTATCTATTAAAATTTCTCTGGTCTGCTTTTAAAAATGATAAGTCGTTGTTTTGATCGGAAAGTCTTTTGCTAACTTTTGCCCATTCCTTCACTGTAAATATAAATAAACAAGAATCTAAACCGGGCGTGATGATAACTTTCTTGCCGAGCTCTTTGCGGAATTTTGCGGGCATGGAAACTCGGGATTTTTCGTCTATGGTGTGTATGTATTCGCCGATTAACATGATTTTATAAAAATTATCTAAAAATTACTTTTGCACACATTTCCCACTTTTTCCCACCTAGTTAACATTATAAACCACCGCTAAAAATAACACCAACCCCCGCCTGTGGATAACTTCCCAAGTGCTCAAAACAACAAAACCCCGCCTAGACAAGCACGAAGCTTTGTGTCTAAACGGGGTTAACTAATGTATCTTAGGAGTCTCTAGAGCCAGTAAAGCTCCCTCTTTATCAAACCATCCCTCCTTGTCAATACAATCACAAAGACAGAGGAATAAGTTTTCGTCTTCGGACTCTACAAATACAGTATTAAGTTCATAGGGGTTTGATTTTGATTTCTTCGGCAAAATTAATCTGACTCCCCACCTCCCACGACTGACACCGCTAGGTCTTTCCTAGCGGAGACTTTTAACTAAAGTTGATCCATTCAAAAATCTCGTTTTTAAAATCGCTTAATGAAGAAAAGTAATTGGGAAAACGATCAGCATTAAGGATGATGTTTTCAGGACGTTTAATTCCTAGATAATCCAAATAACTTGAATACCGATATCCTTTCAAATATTCCATTACTTTAATATTATTTTGTATTCCCTTTTCTTTCCATTTAGGTTCTATTAATTTTACAGGATTTAAATGGATGTATGAAAAAAGATATTTAAGATATTTGTCGTTGTTGACGTGTTCAGCTTTAAACTTTCCTTCAAATAACGAACCTGTGCGTTGATATTTCTTGTTAAAGTACATAACATAAGCCGTAATAACTTTTTGCATAAATTTACTTACACTCCCCTCGTCAACACCCGAAAGCAAGATATGAAAATGGTTTGGCATTAAACAATATGCGCCAATATAAACAATTTGCTTTCCTCTTATTGAGTCAAGCAAGCTTTGGTCTTTATTAAGATTATCAATTTTAAAATTATCGGAGGAATTACAAGCAAAAAGTAAGCCAATAAATCTTTCATAATCATTTTTATTTCTAAAAATACGCTGTTTGCTATTTCCACGATTATATATGTGATAGTATTCTCCACTTGCAAAAATAATTTTTCTGAAAGCCATGCTTATATTATATATTATTTCCCTCCGCTAGGAAAGACCTAGCGGTGATTGACCTAGCGGTGATTATAAATTAGGGAGAGAAACATTTCTTATGAATTCTCTCCCTACTATTTCTGTAAACTGACAAATTTTTTGTCTCTTTTGCGAGTTGTTGAAAAACCAGAACAACGAATTACGTCATAGAAGTATTCGTATATCCATCCTTCCTCAACTCCATTTTTAACAAAAAAATCACAAATTTGCTGTCGAGTCCACTTCCTAGTTACTCGATAGCTAGGAAAGCATACCCATGCATTAGAACTGTTTGCCGGATTCAAAGCTTCTAATGCAATTTCATGCTCTGATTCCTGACATCCGCATGTTTTACAAAGTTCTCCATTTGCCATTGTCCACCTCCATTTTTGTGAATATATTAAAAACTATTATCTATAGTGAGGATAACATTACTAAATAAAAAATCAACAAAAAATCTACCGCTAGGTCTTTCCTAGCGGAGGCTATTCTTTTACCGGCCTCATGAGGGGGAAAAGCTGGGTTTCGCGGATCGGCTTGTCTATGAGGAAAGCGAAAAATCTTTCGCCGAAGCCGAAGCCGAAGCATGGCGGCATACCGTACTCCAGCATCTCCACAAATTCCTTGTCCGGCATCATCGCTTCCTCGTCCCCTTTTTCAATTAATTTCTTTTGCGTTTCGAAACGTTCTTCTTGGTCAAGCGGATCGTTTAGCTCCGCATGCGCGCGGCCTATCTCACTGCCGGCAATGATGACTTGAAACATTTCTGTTTTTCTTTTGTCTTTTGCATTCTCTTTGGACAGAGGCGCCACGAGCTTCGGGTGGTTTACAAGGTACGCCGGCCCGGAAATATTCTTCCGACAATATTTCCAGAGCGAGTCGGTCATTCTTTCTTTGTTTTTTCCTTGGAATTCTACGCCGAGCTTTTTTAGCGCCTTTTCCATTTCCTCCTCCGAGTCTTCCAAGACATC
>Ga0172379_10001449_pt1 | contig 47040 bp, 41 predicted proteins | sample GrowelOW334metaG_FD_119756 | JGI IMG/M metagenome (GOLD analysis project Ga0172379, IMG submission 119756) | Groundwater microbial communities from an aquifer near a municipal landfill in Southern Ontario, Canada - Groundwater well OW334 metaG | ecosystem: Environmental > Aquatic > Deep...
CTCCAATATCGGCCTTCCGTTTTCCTTCAAAAACGAAGGCTGGAGAAGTATCTCATCCAACATAACCTTCTTCTCATAGTGCATTTGCGCTGCTCCTTTGCAAAAATCGCCTGCTTGGGACCGGCGCAAAAGCCGATCCCTTTCCATTCACGGGATTGTCAGAAAATGCGTTCAATGTTTGTTGATCATCTCATCCAGACGCTGTTGTGCCTTGGCCATGCTTATCCCATTCATGCCAAAGGTTCCTTCGGTTTCCACGACGAAGGAAGCGGAAACGACGCCATGCATGACCGCTGTCTTCACATCCCCGGTCTTCATATAGCCCGCGAGGAATCCCCCGCAGAATGAATCGCCTGCCCCTGTGGGATCGACGACATGAGCTTTATACGCAGGAATAGAAAACTTTCGTTTGCCGATGCCGTCGTAGCCGATCGCGCCAATCTCGCCCAGCTTTATCACGATAGCTTTCAAGTGGGGGAATCCCTTGATTAAGACATCGAGGGCCCCATCGGGTGAAAGGCCGGGGAAGAGCGAAGCGGCTTCCTGTTTGCTGGGAAGGAACGCGTCCACGAAATTCAGCCCTTCCGCAAGCTCCGCCATCGACATGGCTTCCATGAATTGAAAGGGAGGATCGAGAGAGATGAATTTCGCGTTGCATTGCCGAGCATGTTTGACCAAGGCTATTTGCTTTTCCCAGGGCACGGGCGCGCAGTGGAAAAAGGCACCCTCCAGGATCGCTGGAGAAAGATCGGAAGGTTCAGGGGTATACTCGGCCCACTGCCCGCTTTCATTCCGGAAAATGAATTGTCGCGTTCCATCCTTTTCGTAAAGTCCCCAATTGCGGAGCGAAAGTTTCGCTTTATGGGTGACGCAACTGACATCGAAGTCGTAGAGCTCAGCCAAGGACTGTACTGGATAGTCGGGGCCGGCAACCGCCGAGATCATGACCTTTTCAACCCAGATCGAGGCGCCGAGCGCGCTGTAAACCGCATCGCCACCTAAAATGCCCATCCGGACCCTGCCGTCATGGAAGACAAGGTCGTCAATAGTCATATTGCCAGAAAGCAAACAGCGAGCACTCACCAAAACCTCCAGAAAGAAACTTTTCTAACAATATATGTTATTTAAATAACATTGTAGGAGGAAGGTTTGGAACTGTCAAGAAAAAAATGTGCTATTTTTGTGTAATAATCTTACCATCTAGAATATGTAGAGAGGAAATTGCCGCGAAATTGGCGAAGCTCGGGCGGAAAGCGTCAGGACAACTCCTTGCCCGCTATCCGCCCGAAGAAAAAAATGAGGAAATGATTACTTCACATTCTTGAAATACTTGTCGACAAGATGGTGGAATCGCTCTTCCACGTACTTTCGCTTGACCTTCAGGGTTTGCGTAAGTTCTTTGCCAACAGAGAAATCATTCAAGACAGGGAATATCTTCGTGATCTTTTCGAAAGGCTTGAAGCCCTGTTCCTTCGTTATGAGGGAGCCCACTTCTTTGAGGAGGACATTGTAGACTTGGTCGTTCTCGATCGAGGCCGTGCCGCTCGTCATGATCTCGTTGCGCGAGAGTTTGAGTTCGGAGGCCAGCCTCATCAGTTCTTCCTCGTTCACCGCCACGATCGCCGATATTTGCTTCTGGTCCTGCCCTATCACTACAGCGTGATCGATGTACGCGCTCTCTTTCAGCTTCTCCTCGATCGGTTCGGGCTCAATATTCTCGCCGCCCATGAGGACGATCGTATCCTTGGCCCTTCCGACTATGATGTATTCGCCATTTTCGGAGCGAACCGCGAGGTCGCCGGTGTTCAGCCACCCATCGGCAGAAAGAACCGCGGCTGTGGCTTCCGGATTCTTATAATAGCCAGACATCACCTGAGGGCCGCGCGCATACAAAATGCCCTTCACTCCGGTTCCCGCCCTCGATCCATCCTCCAGGCGAATTTCCACTTCGGTATTGTCGAAAGGCAGGCCAGTTGAACCAAATGTGTTGCGGTCGACCTGCCGGGAAAGGATGCCGGGCGCGCATTCGGTCATGCCGTAGGCGTTGATGAGCGTAATGCCGATCGCGTTGAACAGCTCATCCAGGTACTTGGGGAGAGATCCCGCGCCACAGGTGGCAAGGCGGAGCTCTCCACCCACCTTCTCCCTGAAAGGCTTAAAGAGGAGGCCGGCCAGCTTATGGCCTGGCCATAGGACAATGAATCGGATGGAGTGCCAGATGGCGGCGAGTGCTTTTTCCGTCGCCGCGCGATCATGCAGGGCTATGTAACAGCCTTTCAGGTAGAGCGAAGAGCTCATCCAGGCCTGGTTATTCTTTATGAGGCCCATGACGAGGTTGCGCTTGCCCTTGGGCATTTCGCTTACCGCTTTGATGAGCTTCTGATAGACGGATTCCCATACGCGAGGAACCGAGATGAGCACTTGGGGCTTTTCCGCCGTGAGATCTGAGCCGAAACGACCCGCCGATGAATAGACAAAAGTCAATCCCGAGGCTATGCCGCAATACTCGAAGGCTCTTTCATAGACATGCCATGAAGGGAGCATGACGACGGTCGTTTCCGCTTTTTCGATGTCGATCTGGAGGCGCGGCGTGTTCGCGACGAGATTCTGCACAAAATTCGCGTGAGAGAGCATGACGCCCTTCGGATTGCCTGTCGTGCCGGAGGTGTAGACGATCGTCAAAAGATCGTTCGGATTGATGTGGCCATCCAACTTTTCCAAGAGATCGGGTTCGCGCGCATACACCGCCTCACCTTCCGCCAGCACGTCATTGTAGAATCGCGTCTTGGCCGCGAGTCGCTCCGGCACAAGGCCCTTGTCACCCTCTTCGACCACGAATATCGTTGCGCAGCGCTCCCAATCAGGGAGACTGAATGCCGCGTCGAGTTCCACAAGTTGCTGTACCGTTTCCACGATGAGATGCCGGGAATCCGAATGACGGAATATGAACTCCACTTCCTTCGGAGAAGTGTCCGAACCGCGAGGCACGCTCACCGCGCCAATCGCCATCATTGCAAAATCGCTGCAGATCCACTCAAAGCGGTTGTTGACGAAGAATCCGACGTGGTCACCCTTGGCGACGCCAGCGGATTTCAGCCCTGCCGTGAGAATCCTGATGGAATGGGCGAATTCGGCATAGGTATGGCTTCTTGCCTTGTCTTTGATCTTCCATTTATGGGATATGCGTTCCGGATAGCGGCGAGCTGTTTCAAAAGGAACCGAGAGGAGGGGACTGTTCATAGGCACTCCTGAGGGAATCCCGCTTTTCGGCGCCGTGCGAAGGCCGCGAAGGAATCCTCTTCCACATTATACTATTGATACTGACGGAATACAAAGAAATGTCAAGCCTGCTGGCCGCAAAAGACGCAATTAATATGCCTAGCGCTGCAAACTGCGAAACACGCACCTTCGAGAGGATCGCCTTCGTCAGCGATTCGGTCGCGCCAACAATTCGCGCTCCGCTACCCCCAGAGCACTTGCCTCGGAGATTAAGCCGCATATACTAGTAGCAAGGAGCGAACCATGAAAACGGTAAAGGATATCCTGAAGACAAAAGGTGGGGCTGTCATTGCCGTGAACCCGGAGGCTGGCGTGCTAGAAGCCCTCGAAATCATGGCGGAGCGGAATATCGGCGCGATTCTCGTCCTCTCCTCGAGCGGCGATATCGCCGGCATTTTCTCCGAGAGGGATTTCGCGAGACGAATCATCCTGAAGGGATACAGTTGCGAAAATTCCAAAGTTAAGGAAATGATGACTACAAAGATCATCTGCGCGGAGCCGGCCACGACGATCGCCGACTGCATGAGCCTGATGACCGACAACCATTTCCGGCATTTGCCAGTCAAGGAAAGCGACAAAGTGGTGGGCGTCGTTTCCATAGGCGATGTTGTCAAAGCCCTTATCCAGGAAAAGGAACAGACCATTTCGGAACAGGCATTCGAAATCGGCCAGAAAGAACGCCTGTCCACCACCGCGATCTGATGTCCGGCATTCCCGCGATCGCGCAGATACTTGTCATATTCTCACTGGTTGTCCTTGCTACGGCTTTGAAGGTCCACATGGGGCTTGCGGCCGCGTTGGGCGGCATAGCCCTTGCCTTATGGCAGGGCCTCGGTTTTTCAGCGGTATCGGGCGCGATCATCGATGAGATTTTCAACGCGGACACCCTCCTGCTTTTTGCGCTTATGATTAGTATCATGGCTTTCTCCGCCGCCATGAAAAAATCGGGAGCCATGGATACCTTCGCGAGCGCGATAGGGGCGATCGCCCCATCCAAGCGCCTGGCAATGGCAATAGCGCCTCTCATCATTGGCACCTTGCCGATGCCCGGCGGGGCCATCCTCTCCGCGCCCCTCGTCGAAGCGATGGATTCGGACCGTGAACACGGATCAGGGGCATTGTCGGCGGCAAATTACTGGTTCAGACACAACCTCGAGCTGGCGTGGCCTCTCTATCCTTCCTTCATCCTGACGACATCGCTCGCCGGGATTTCGGTGATGCGGCTGATCGCGCTCAACCTCTACGCGGCTCCGATCCTCTTCGCGCTGGGGCTCATCTTTATCTTGCCTCCGCTACCGAATAAGGAAAACAAAAAGCGCGCGGTCCGCTCCGACAATGTTCCCCATGCAAAAAAATGGGCTTCATCCTTTCGGGGCATCGTACCCCTGGCGCTTGTCCTTGGCACCTATACGATCCTCTATATACTCTGGAGCTTTATCGCTCCATCGTTCAGGCTTTCCGATTCGGCCGTGACGCTTATCGGGCGATATGTCCCTATCCTTCTGGGACTCGCCGCCGGAAGCGCCTATATCGGGCTCGGCCCAAAAGGTTTTTTGATTTTTCGCGGAAGCGTGAACGCGGCCATGATTACGCTCGTGGCGGTGATCGCGGGCATAAGGGTTTTTTCCGCCCTTATCAGCGCCGCCGGATTGGCGGGGGCGGCCGCGACGGAATTGGCGAAAGCCGGAATCCCGACGATCGCGGCGGTAGCGATCATACCCCTCATCGCCGGACTTGTTACCGGTGTTGGATTCGGGTACGTGGGACTCGCCTTCCCGATTGTCCTCGGCCTCGTTCCGGATGGAGGCGCCTTTCCGCGCGAAGCCGCCATCGTCCTCGCCGGCGCTTTCGGATACGCGGGCATGATGCTCTCGCCCCTGCATGTTTGCATGGTCGTAAGCGCCGAACATTTCAAAACAAGCCTGCCGAACACCATCCGCAGGGTGTCCCTTCCCCTCGGAATCTTCATCGCGATTGCCATTTGCTATGTGTTGGTGCTTTCATTGGTGCTGCGCTGAAGCATTCGACGCGATGATGCCATACTCATTGTGGCGTCACGCTCTTTATGACGCAGGCTCAATAAGCGCTCTTGCATACAGAAACCGAGCATTGTATTCTGCCCCGAAGGAATTGGAAACTCATGAAAGCATGCATAGTAGGAATGGGTGCCATAGGCGGCGTCATCGGATTCGGGCTGACGAAAGCGGGGTGCGATGTATCGGCGGTAGCGAGAGGCGCGACGCTCGCGGCGCTGCGGGAAAAGGGCTTGCGCTTCACCAGCGGAGGCCCCGTGGAATCCGCGCGGCTCCGCGTTTCGGATGATCCGCGCAGCCTGGGCGTCCAAGATCTGGTGGTAATCGCCGTGAAGGCGCCCGCGCTGGCTCAGGCGGCCGCGAGCGTCACGCCCCTCATCGGCCCCAATACCATCGTGCTGCCCGCCATGAACGGCGTGCCCTGGTGGTTCTTCCAGGGCTTCGGCGGCAGCCTCGCCGGAACAGCCCTCAGGTCGGTGGACCCCTCCGGCACCATCGCCTCCGCCATCCCGGCCCCGAACATAATAGGCTGCGTCGTGCACCTCGGGGCATCGTGTCCCGAGCCAGGCTTCGTGAAGTCTTTGCCGCTTCGGACCCTCATCATTGGCGAACCCTCGGGCGCCATGACAGATCGGCTGGCATCGCTTGGCGCCACCCTGGAGAAGTCGGGATTCGAACCCCGACTCAGCGATTCGATCCAGCGCGACATTTGGTATAAATTATGGGGCAACATGACCATGAATCCCCTCTCCGCCCTCACGGGCGCCACGATGGATCGTATCCTCGAAGACCCCCTCGTGAACCATCTTTGCAGGGAAGTCATGGCCGAAGCCAAGCGCATCGGCGCTAAAATTGGCTGTCCAATCGAGCAGAGCATCGACGACAGGATCGAGGTGACGAAAAAGCTCGGCGCCTTTAAAACTTCCATGCTCCAGGATATCGAAGCACGTCGACCGGTTGAACTCGACGCTCTCCTCACTTCGGTGGTGGAAATAGGCGCCCTCGTCGGGGAGAAAACGCCTCATATCGATATAGTTTTGGGCCTGGCGAGGCTTCAGGCGCGCACTCTCGGCCTCTATCCGCGGGAAACAGCCTGAAGCTCGTCCCCGCTCGACAAAACACAGGGAGAATGACATGGCGATAGCCCGCAAAATGAAAGCGTTCGTGGATGGCGGAGCGATGATAAAAAAGATGTTCGAGGAAGGTGCCAGGCTCAAGGCTATCTATGGAGCGGACAAGGTTTTCGACTTCAGCATCGGCAATCCGAACGTTCCGCCTCCCGAGCTGTTCAAATCGGCGCTGAAAGCGGTGGTGGAAGCCGATGCGCCGGGGCTTCACGCCTACATGCCGAACGCGGGGCTTCCCGAAACCAGAAGGGCCATCGCCGCCCGCCTCGCCGCCGATCAGGGCGTGCCTGTCGAATCCAAGCACATCGTCGTCACTTGCGGCGCCGCGGGCGGACTGAACATCGTATGCAAGGCTCTCCTCGAGCCAGGGGATGAAGTCCTCGTGAGTTCACCCTATTTCGTCGAATACGGATTCATCGCCGACAATTACGGCGGAACGCTGAAAACCGTTCCCGCCCTGCCGGATTTCAGTCTCGACATCGAAGGCCTCGAAGCCGCGATGGGGCCAAGAACCAAGATCGTCCTCGTGAATTCACCCAACAATCCCACGGGGCGGATCTATTCCGCCGACTCCCTCGCGCTGCTCGGCGCAGCGATGGAACGCCGAGGAGCCGCCCTGGGCCACGCGATATACCTCGTCTCCGACGAACCCTATCGCAAGATCGCCTATGATGGAGCCATTGTCCCAAGCCCCCTCGCCAGCTATCCCAACTCCATCGTCGTCACCTCCTACTCGAAGGAACTCTCTCTTCCGGGTGAACGCATCGGCTTCGTCGCCGCCAACCCCCTTGCCGACGACCTTGCCAACCTCCTCGAAGCCCTGGCCCTCGCGAACAGGATTCTCGGCTTCGTCAACGCTCCCAGCCTCATGCAAAAGGTCATCGCCTCTCTCATCGCCGGCGAAGATCCCGCGAATGGAAAGCCGGCCTGCGTCGACGTCTCGATATACCAGCGCAAGCGCGACAAACTCGCCGCAGGGCTAGCCGCCGCCGGCTACGAATTCCACCTGCCCGAGGGAGCTTTCTATCTTTTTCCAAAAATTCCTGGCGGCGACGACAAGACCTTCCTCGACCTTCTCAGGCAAGAGAATATACTTGTTGTTCCTGGTTCCGGCTTCGGAACGCCCGGCTATTTCCGCATCGCCTACTGCGTGGATGACGCGGTGATCGAAGGAGCCTTGCCAGGTTTCTCGCGGGCTATAGGAATGATGAAGTCATCGAAGGGCTGATTGCCATATTCTCGCATAACGCGCTATAGTAGCCCACCGGCGGTCGTAGTCCACCCGCCTGAACAAAACAGGAGGCCCTCCCATGCATAGGGATGACTCATCGTTTTCGAAGCTTTTTATCGTCCTTTTCGGTTTTTTCATCACCTGTCTCCTCATTTCCAATGTCATCGCGGGAAAACTCATTTCGATCGCCGGCATCGTGCTCCCATCGGCCGTCATCCTCTTCCCGATCACCTACATCTTGAGCGATGTCTTTACTGAGGTGTACGGCTTCAGAAAGACCCGCCTCGTCATATGGGGAGGCTTCGCCGCCAATCTCCTCATGTCACTGATTTTCATGGCTGCCATAGCCTTGCCTTCGCCTTCCTTCTTCGCGGATTCGGCGGCATACGCGAAAGTGCTTGGAATGACGCCGCGGATCGTCTTCGCCTCGCTCGTGGCATATTGGGCCGGGGAATTCGCGAATTCCATCATCCTCTCCCTCCTCAAGAAGGCAATGAAGGGAAAACACCTTTGGGTGAGGACGATCGGCTCGACCATCGCTGGACAGGCGCTGGACACAGCGCTTTTCATCGCGATCAGCTTTTTCGGCGAGGTGCCGCCGGCCGTCCTCTTACAGATGATGATCGCCCAGTACCTGTTCAAGGTGAGTTATGAAGTCATCTTCACTCCCCTCACCTATCTGATCGTGGGAAAAATAAAGACGTTCGAGAACATCGACACCTTCGATACGGGCGTCGCTTATAACCCTTTTAAATGAGGAGAACGATGATGGCTGAATATGAATTCAAGGCCCTCGGCAAGAAAGCCGCCAAACCGTCCAGAACTCTCGAGCTATTTCCCACTCCCGCCCATGTCAGGAAAGTGGTACTCGAAAGCGACGAAGTGACGAGCCTCTGCCCCGTCACCGGCCAGCCCGATTGGGAGACCGTCCGCATCGAGTTCGAGCCGGGACCTTACTGCATCGAAAGCAAGAGCCTCAAACTGTACCTGTGGTCGTTCAGGGAAGAAGGGGCATTCTGCGAGGCGCTCTCGGCGCAAATCGCCGCTGACGTCTACGAAGCCTGCAAACCAGCTTGGGTGAAGGTGACCATCACGCAAAAACCGCGCGGCGGCATCACCATCACTTCCGAATCGGCTCTTCCTGACGGAGTCGCGCTATAAAGACAGGGGGCGGCGCCGGATGGCGCCGCCCCCTCGCGTAGCCTCGCGCTATGCGCTTCTTATTTGCCTATCGCCGTGGGATATTTATCCGCGTAGCTGGCGACATTGCCTACCGTCTGCGCGTTGAGGATCGCGCGCACGATGGCTCGAGCCAGCGCATCGGCAGCCGCGCTTCCGATCTTGTTCACGTTGGCGGAAGTGTTGCCCCATACCGCCTGCTGTTTCAGCGTATCCAGATCCAGCAGCCCAGTCCCAAGAACGAAAACCGTATCGCCATCGAACATTGTGTGTGAAGGCCTGATGGCTCGGGCCATTCCGTCATGCGCCATCTCGGCGATCTTCTGGGCTTGCGCCTTGGTGAGCTTCACGTTGGTCGCGATGCAGGCGATCGTGGTGTTCTTGACCGCTTCCATCTCGGCTACCGAGAAGGGGGTGCCGATCGCGGGAGCCGCCGCGAAGGGAGCCTTCAGGTTGCCGAATTCGCCGTTCACCTCAAGATATTTTGCATAGAGTTCCCCCGTCGCCGGATTGACGGTGGAGCCGCCAGCGTTCACCGCCACGATGGCTCCAACGATGACGCCGCTGCCGAGATCGACGCTCGCCGTGCCGAGGCCACCCTTGAGCCCACCGGCGATCGCGCCAGCGCCGGCGCCGTAGTTGCCCATCTGGATCGGACCCGCCGACGCGTTCAGGCATGCCTTCCATCCGAACGTATCATCGGGCCTGTCGTTGAAAGCGCGTCCAAACCGTCCCGGGTCGAACAATACCGCCGATGGAACGATGGGAACGACATAGCCGCCGCCGACATCCCAACCACGGCCTTTCGATTCGAGCCACAGCATGACGCCATTCGCGGCGGCGAGGCCATAGGCACTTCCGCCCGTCAGGACGACCGCGTCCACCTTGTCGACCATGTTCGTCGGCCTGAGCAGGTCGGTTTCCCTGCTGCCGGGAGCCGATCCGCGCACATCGACGCCGCCCACGGCGCCTTTCGGAGCCAGGATCACGGTGGTTCCCGTAAAGTTTCTCTCGTAGCTTCCGACTTCGATGCCCGGCACGTCCGTGATCGCGTTCAATGGCCCGGTCGCTACGACAGGGGCAACCGGTTTCGCGGGAACGATAGCTGTCTGCGCGCCGACTCCGGCGACGAGAGTCGCGGCGACGATGGCGGCGACCAGCAGAATTTTCCTACCCATGTGGACCTCCTATAAAGCCTGAAATTGAATACTATGCCGAATAACGTTCGGCCATACGTATTGTTTGCAGCTTAGTCTGAGACACAAGCATCGAGCTGTCAAGAAAGATCCTGACAAAAAGACTCCATTTAAAGGATATCGGCCCAGGCTTGACTCAAGCCAGGCGTTATACCCAAGCCTCCAACAATCGGACAATCTTCGCCTTTTTCCGGAAACCCTTGGCTGACATTGGACGTATTATTTATATATGCCTCAGCAACTCAAGTATCGAGCATCATCAAGGAGGCAATAATCAGGAGGTTTGCACAATGCGCAGAAACGTTTTGGCTCTTATGACGCTTCTCTTTGTTTCGCTATGCGCCGCGAACGCGCAGACGATCAGTTTCGGACTCGGCGACGCAGCGCTCGAAACGAGCCTCAACAGTATTGGGGCAAGCGCCAAAGTTGATGTCGTGGGATTCCAGGCCGAAATTTCACTCACGTGGGGGCAAACTGCCGCGAGCGTGCAGATGGCCATGAACCAAGGTTTGCAGCCCGCTGAAGTGTATCTTGCCGCCGCTCTGGCAAAGATTTCGGGCAAGTCTTTGACGATAGTAGTCGAGCTTTACAAGAAAAACAGCAACAAGGGATGGGGCGCTCTCGCTAAGGAACTCGGAATCAAGCCAGGTTCGCCCGAATTTAAGGCTTTGAAGGACAAGGCGTCAGCCTCATCGGACAAACTCAAAAAGAATAAAAAATAGCGGCTTGCAGCAGCGCCTGGGCCGTATTAGCATAGGCCCATGTCCAGACTCGAGGAATTGCTCCGCGCCAATACAGGATCAAGACTGATGAAGCCTCCAATTCAGGAAGCGTTGCCGATACGGATCGACCCCGCAGGAGCGCGCGAAGCAGTTCTCCTGCTACATGGCTTCAGCGGCTATCCTGGGGAGCTGGCGCCTTTGGCCGAAGGACTTGCTTCAGCCGGTTACGCGGTCCGCGCGCCGCGATTTCCAGGGCATGGCACCTGCCAATGGGACTTTTTACTTACAAAGGCTGAAGATTGGACGAGAAGCGCTTTCGATGCTTACCTCGAAGCGCGCTCGGAATACGGGACAGTGCATGTTGCAGGGCATTCCATGGGCGGTTTGCTCGCTTCGGCCATCGCGATAAGCTTCGACGTGCCAAAACTCATCCTGCTCGCTCCCGCATTTGAATTGGCCATCAAAGGCATAGGACTTACTCGCTTCGTTGCGCCCTTCAAAAGGGTAATCGCGATGAATCGCCCAATTTCGGCCGCCGATTCAAAGTATCCAGAAAGAATCGCCCTACAGCCTGAATACTGGGCTGATGTCATGATAGGCCCCGCAGCGGAGCTTGAGCGCTTGAGGAAGTTCTGCCGCAAAAATATTAAGCGCCTGAAATCGCGAACTTTGGTGATAATCGGGGAAGCTGACAAAACCGTTTCCCCGAATGTTGTTCCATATCTCCGGAAAGCCGCACCCGAAATGGCATCCTTTGAATCCCATACGATTCCGGGAGCCGATCATGTTTTTATCTTCAATGAACATTCCGCGAAAATGCTGCGGTTGGTCTTGGAATGGATGACGATATCTCTATAAAAAGCACGGTATGCATATTGACATTCATGCCTTACAAGGTATGGAATGAACCGGCTGAAACGGAGTCAGCGCGCCGTACGCCGATGCGCTGAAGTATCATTCGCGCCGCTAAATTTGCCTGACAGGAGCGTGGTTCTATGATCGGATCAACCGAACTCATCGTCATCGTTATTGTGATTCTCGTGCTCTTCGGCGCCAGCGCCATTCCCAAATTCGCCCGTTCCTTGGGCGAAGCGAAAAAAGAGTTCACGAAGGCTATGAAAGATGGCGAAAGCGCTCCGACCGATGCGGCCGGAACCGATAGCAATAAGAAAGACAGCAAGTCCTGAACGTGCCGGATTCCTTGATGAAACGAGAGGATAAGAATCCCGACAAGGTAATGCCGCTTCTCGACCACATTCGGGAGCTGCGCAACCTGATTCTCATCTCAATGGCCGGCTTCCTTGCGGGAGCCGTACTCTCTTTCATATTCTCCAACCGGATCGTGAGCCTGTTCACGAGGCAGTTTGCATCCGTAACCAGCGCGGTCGAAAGCAAACTTGTCGTCACGACCATCATTGAAGGTTTCTCCGCCCAGGTAAAGGTTGCCGCGTACGCGGGATTGATCATTTCCCTGCCTCTCCACATATTCAACATACTTCGCTATGTCTTTCCTATCCTGACAAAGCGACAGCGCCGGACCATCCTTCTTTTCCTGCTCGCGAGTCTCTCCCTAGTCGCCTTCGGCGCCTATCTCGCCTATTTCAGGATTGTGCCGCTTGCCATCGGCTTTTTGACCAACCCCTACTTTGTGCCCAAGGGAGTCGGTTATCTGCTCAACTACCAGACGAACATATTCTATGTTTTCTCTTTCATCCTCTGGTCGATTGTCGCGCTCCAGCTGCCCCTTGTAATGGAACTCCTCCTCATGATGGGAGTCTTGAAACGCAAAGCTGTTTTCAAAGCCAGCAGATATGTCATCGTCGCCATCTTCGTCCTCGCCGCGATAATCACGCCGCCTGACTTCATAAGCCAGCTGGGAGTGGCCGTACCGCTGACCGTGCTTTATTTCCTGGCCCTGCTCATCGCGAAGATTTTCAAGTTTGGAGAATCCTGATGTTCGGTATAGGTTTTTCGGAACTGGCTATCATAGCCCTTGTGATTATCGTGATGATACGTCCGAATGATATGCCTGCTTTTTTCAGGAAGATGGGCCGTCTGTATGGGCAGATAAAGAGCGCTTACAAGGAAGTGACAGCTGTCAAGGATGAGTTTCTGAAGGAAATGGATGTCGCAGCTGCAGTCCAGGATTCCGCCGCAACCCCCGCAAAACCAGCTCAGGCCGATCCTGCCTCCGCGGAGCCCGTCCAGGTCGAATCCTCTCAAGCAGAATCCGCATCCATCAAAAACGAATCACCGGAAGCGAACTCTGCGGCGAATGAAACAGATCCTCCCCCCTCCGACCCCATTGACTGAAAAGATAATCGAACAAGTCCCCTAAGTAGCGGCGGCGGGATCTATTGATCCCGCCGCCGCTACTATTATCGCCTTTCGCTGCTATTCTATTCGTTGTGGCACTGATTGCAGTTCACAAGAGTTTCGGCATGATGGCAGGAATAGCAGTACTGGACGTTCGGCGTTCGAAGGCTTTCAGCGGGATTGTAAGGTATCGCATGCACATCATGACACTCAGTGCAGTCGACAATTGTCTTCGTATTGTGCGGTATGTATACATGGGGATTGGCTTTCTCGTCCCAATCGGTAATATAATCCTTGGTTCGCTCAGCCAGTTTCTCAAAAGGACCATGACACTTGAGGCAATAAGCCGCGTCCTTCGGCCCTTCGTCGGTGGAGGCACCCGAGACAGCCTCGGTAGCGGTTGCGTCTCCGCCGGATTCGGTCGAAGAAGTGGCCGCGCTCGTGGCATCGGATGCCTGAGTTCCCTCGGTGGTTGCCTGAACAAGGACCATGGGCAGATTCCCCTTCGCGGCGGAATCAGGAATTTTCGAGCTCTGCGCAGCGCCGCCGTAGGTGGCTACGTTAGCGGGACGGGCGGAGGCGGCGCCGAAAAGAAGAACGCCCATGCATACCGCCACAACAATTACGATTTTGCGCGCGGTTCGCGAATTCAATGACATTTATCGCTCCAGAAATGTAAAGTGTCGGCGGCCAGTTATGGCCGCCTTTTTTTCATGTCCAGAGGGGGGAGGCGGTTTGGCCTCCTCCCCCGCAGACAAGCAGTACCGTTTTAAATTAGACAGAAGCCTCTTTAGCTGCAGCGGTTCCCGCGATATATCCCTGAGTGAGGCAGCGGCCAAGTCCATGTTGGCTGCATCCAGCCGCCGATTCTCCGCCACAGTACAGGCCGGGGATGGGGTTGCCCTCCAGAGTCAGAACCTGGCAATCCATGTTGATTCTCAGAGCGGCATAGGTATCGTGGACCGTGATCGTCGCCCAAGCGGCGTAGAAGGGACCTACCTCGATTTTGTACTGGGGTTTCGGCTTTCCGAAAGCCTCATCAACGCCCAGTTCGACGGCCTTGTTGTATTCGGCCACGGTCGCCTCGAGGTTCGCCGCGGGCATCTTCACTTTCTGGTAGGGGCATGCCTCGATCTTGGCGGCCAGTTCGGCCAGGGTTGGCGCGCTGAAGAAATAATCAGGGTGAACCGATATGCCATCAATGACCCATTTCTCGCGCTTCACGGCTTCGGCATCGAAGATCGCCCACTGCGGTCCGGCCGCGTAATCGGGGGCGGTCGAGCCTTCATTCATGGCCAGGGCTGCATCGGGGTAATTCATCGGATTGAATTTCACGCGTTCAGGATTCCGCCAATCCCCATGCACATAGGGCTTCATGAAACCTTCCGTCGTCCCGTTCGGATAGCCATCTTCCATCTCGTTGTAGAAACGCTTGCCGACCTGGTTTACGATGATCGCGTCCTGCCACGTGCGAATATTGAGGCCGGTAGCCTTCACTTTCGGGAAGAGCGGGGATTCCTTCTTCCAGCCAATATAATTGGTTCTAGTGCCTATGATCGGCCTCTTGCGGAGAGCGCCATTCCTGTCCAAGGTCTGGTTCGCGGTTCCCCAGAGCGTGGCGCCGATGGCCAGGGCGGCAAGTTCGCCGCTCGCGTCCTGGGGCGAATACTCGTCAGCCGCAAGCGGCATTTCCTCGGTAAGGCGAGGATCGAACATCCTGCGGAAATTCACGTTGCCCGTGCTGCCACCGGTACCGATCACGACGGCTTTCTTGGCTCTCACGCTGACCTTGGCGTAGGAAAGATCGATGTTGCCGTCGCTTCTGAAGCTCGGGAGCGGGGAGACGCTGCCTGGAAGTATCGTCGGGGAATAGCTAGCTTCGATTCCCACGACACGGCCATCGCTTACTCGCTCACGGAAAATCGTATTCATGTGATAATTGAGAAGGAATTTTACGCCAGCTTTCCTGGCGGCGTTCTCGAGGGCTCGCATGAGAGCGGTACCGCCCGCTCCAGCGGGGCTTTCCGCGCTCTGCCCCTTGGTCCAGACGGTGTGACATTCGCGTTTTGCCGAAATGCCGATGGCATGGCCGCCGGAATTGTCGGGAGCTTTGTCCTGGAAGGGGACGCCGCAGTCGAGAAGGAATTCGAATGTTTTGGCTTCATTGTCGGCAAGGGCGCGCTGCACGGCCCTGTCGTTATAACGATATTCCGGCATGCCGCTCACTTCGATGACAGACCAGTCGGTGAGATCCTTGAAAAGGGTTTCTGGATCGTCCGCTATGCCGTATTTCTTCTGGAAACTTGTTCCGCCGCCGAGGGGCACATTGCCTCCCGAAACGATCGCGTGGCCGCCGACATCGTAATTGCTGTCGACGATGATGACCGAAGCACCCGCTTGCGCGGCCCTGATCGCGGCAGGAAGTCCTACGGCGCCAGCCCCGAGAATCACGACATCAGCTTCCAGATCCCATTTTTTCGGCAGGTTTGCGGGCGCCGGCTTTGCAGGCTTAGGCTCAGGGCTGCCTGTGTCAGCCGCTAGCGGCTGAACGAGGGTGCTCCCGGCTACGACGGCTACGCCCGTGCCAACCAGCTTCACGAATTCTTTCCGGCTGATCCCTGCCTTTTCCTTCTCTTGCATGTACTTTCCTCCAGCTAGATCCGAAGATACTAGGCTTGATGATGCCATTCATGGCATCTATTGGTGCATTCAAAAGCAGTCAACGCAATTGTTGACTACATTTGTCCCGATAAGGCTATATCGATAAAATCTGATTGTCAATTATAAAATTCGATAAAAATTTAATTATCGATATATTCTTTATACTTAATTTTGTCGTCGAACGGCGTAACGGCTAAAACATTGAGGCTTAGCTTCACATAATGCTCAAAGAAGTTGGTTTCCCGCCGGCTAGCATTGACACGCGGGAGAAGCCGGACAATCCTGATGATTACCCCAGGAGGTGCATCATGAAGCATCCAAGCATCTTGCTCGCCCTCTGTTGTGCAATTCTCGCCACGAGCTGCGCCAGCGCCCCGCCTCCGGCGCCCATGCCGACCCCACCGCCAGTTCCTCCCGCAAAAACCGATATTTGGCCAAAAATCTACAACGACGAAACCTACCTGATGAGCTTCGTCTCAACCTGGTCAGAGGATGAAGCGGTGGGCGCCATCAAGAATATGCAGAACTCCATCGTCGATTTCAACGCGAATTTGCCATTATCCGATTTGAATGTCGACGCTTACGGGATGCGAGCCCGCTGGTCCTGGATCGAGAACGGCTCGTTCCAGAAGAGCGCGGGGTTCATCGTGCCCTTTGATCAGGTCTCATCCATGCTTCTCGAACACTATCCCGCGATCGACAAGGATTACAAATGGGGCCTCATCATCTATATAACAGGAACAAGCCCTGTCTCGATCCGCGCGCCAACCAGGGAGATTGCCGAACGCCTCGGCAAGGCGGTATTCATCCTCGCGAAAGCCAGAAACGCGAATGTGAGCGTTCCGAACGCTCGATTCGGCGCCGCCCTAAGCCCCTTAAGCGATGCGCAGGCACAGGCCGCCGGCATTCTAAAGACGGGAGGCATCATCGTATCGTGGATCTTCAAGGAAAGCCCCGCCGAGAAAGCGGGCTTCTCGCCTCAGGACATCATCACGGGCGTAGAAGGAAAGCCCGTGCAGAAAGGCGATGATCTCTTCTTTGCGATCGACGCCGCCGCATCCGCGGGCGCCAAAGAGATCAAAATATCGGGCATACGGCGAAGCTATCGGACGGAAGGGAAAACCTACGTAGAAATCTTCGTGCCCCTCACTTATACCTTGGCGATCGATCAGACGGGAGAAGCAAAATGAACGCGAAACGCAGCTTGCTTTCGGGAACCATGGGCTTCCTCGTTCTCATTGCCGGATTTGCGCAGGGAGCTGATCCCAAAACAGTGACGCCAGCCTGGGTCATGGAAAAGCAATTCGAGCAGCAACAAGCGGGGCAGCCGGCCGCAACCAGCGATACCGCAAAAGCCACCAAAGCTTTCAATGTCTTTTTCCTCGGCTATGACTACCCCACTCTCTCCGGCCCGCTCGCCGACGATCTGGCGAGTTGGAGCGGTCCCATAAATTTCAGCCTCGGGATGGAATCGAGCATGGGATCAGGCTCATCGATGTTGACAGGCCTCGAGGTCGAGCTGTTCGTCACCATAAACGACGCGGGATCGCGCTTTCTCATGCACGACATGGCCATGATCGGCTATTCGTTCAATCTAGCGCCGCTCAGGTTCAATCTTGGCGGCCGCGTCGGTCTCTCGATGCTCGACGTCATGGGCCCGGTATCGTACACGGGACTCGGATTAGTCTTTGGACCCGAAGCATCCCTTTATTTCGCCATCGACCCCAGCTTCTGGCTTTGGGTGAGAGGGCGCTATTCCATGGCTTCCTATATAAGCATGGATTCCGGTTCAACGATAAGCGCGGGCAACGACTCCCTCAATTGCTTAAGTCTGGAGGCGGGGCTGGCTTTCAAACTCTAGAGGAACAAGCGGGAGCGCCTATGAAAAAATCAGCAAAGCTCTGGATCATCATAGCCATCGTTTTCATCATTTTCCTCTGCGTTATCGCTTTTTGCCCAAGAGGAGAAAAAGAGTCCCCTCCCTCTGGCTATACCTTTATCAGGGATGATGCGATGGCTGCCCTTTACCAGCCTTCCTTCTACTGCCCTCCGGGATATGGGTCGATTCTGGCGATTTATTATCGCGCGGCAAAAGACGAATCAGGCACTATCCATATCGCCTATCATCCGCTTTGGGCGCGAGAGCGGAACGACGCGAAAGCCTGGGGCGCATTCCTTAGCAGATGGCTGTACACAGGCGGATTGTCGCTCCAGCGTGCGATGTTTGGGAAAGGCGATATCGAGACAATTGGTTTGACGATCGACCCCTCTGAGGGAACTATCATCCAAATCGATTACGAGACTGCGGCTGACTACGACCCCCGAAGTTTCAGCGTCAAACACCTCAATGTCATAAAAACCGGACGCTTCAAGTCCCCGTTGCGGTTCAGTGTCGTGAGCTGGAATCACCTCTTCTCGCTCGACGGGAAAGTACCCGCTTCACTTAATACGCCTGCTTCCACCATTCCCCTTGCATATTTTACGCCAGAACTCTGGTCAAAATATGCCATATGGAAAAACCCCGAGACTCTCCTTCGAAAGGACAGGGCGCACTTTGTCTGGGAAAGGGGAGTTGCGCCATGATCACCTGCTCATGAGTCTTGAACAACCGCCCCTGCTAGAGCCTATCGAACCTTCTCATACGTCTTGTATCGCCCCGCTTTAGCGGACTCAACGAGAAGTCCGGCGCGGCAGAAGCAATAAAGTATTTTGCGAGCCCTTCGTGAATCTATGCCAAGAGCTTCGCCGAGAGCCGCCGATGTCCACGGCGATGCCAGACTCCGCGGAATGATGGCGAGCCATTGACCGGGGGTTCGGAAATCGCGTGACGAGATGACTTCGACGAGTTCCTTGTCGACCGTCCTGTCGCCCTTGCGCCACCAGGATCCCGAGCCATCGCGAACTTTCGTTTCGACGCTGCGTATCATAAGTATCTCGACCATGACGTTGTGCGTCGCTATAAGCTCGGGAGCGCGCGCAAGTTCATTGAATAGGTCGAATATATCGCCCCGCTTAGGGCTCTTTCGGACGAATAGGAGCTCGTTCGTCACCGGATCGAGTCTGCGCAGCTCGCGCGTGGCCGATATAGGATAGACCACGCGCACGCGATAACCCTTTTCGGCGAGAGCGAGAACTTTTTGCCTTAACTGGCCAAGATGGCCCGTTTGCACCTCGACGAGTTCGCCGTCCGCGCGCACAAGATCGACAACTTTGCCCTCGATCAAGGCTTCAAGGCGATCTCCTGGCTTTGCCAGATACTCCTTCAGCTGGGCGTGAAGGCTATATTCCGAATAAAGGTTGATGCCACAACGCTCCGCAACGATCGATCCCATGGATACAAGTATGCATAAAGTTTTTGTCGCGGCAATCGGGCGGCGCGATCACATTCCATGCAGCGCAACTTCAAAATTCGCGCCAACATTAGCTTCCCGCCGAGTATTTCCCGCAGTATACTAATCGCGCTTCCTGATCGATAGATTGTTTTAAACGCGTGGGATATTCATATCGGAGCAAAATCATGCATTTTTCAGTGTGCGTCTATCCAGAAACCGCCGAAGCCCTCCTCAACAAGACAGAATCCGATGTACTTCTGGAACTTCAGAGCTTTGGATTGAAAGGAGTACGTTCGACCGCCGCATGGAGTGAGCGGGCCGAATTCTACGTTTCTTTCGCTCGCGCGCATCGCGATCGACGTTTCCATCTCCATGGCCCCTTTCTCGATCTGCCTTGGTGGTCATACGACCATCTTATCGAGGAGGTTGTTTCCCGCCGGGTTGCCGACACGGTGGCGCTTTGCGACGATATACACCCCGAGCACCTTGTGATGCACTTGAGCTGCCCAGGGTATTTTTGTCGCGCATCGCGCGTTTCCCTCTGGGTGGAACATGCTCTGGAATTCTGGCGCCCTTGGCTTGAGCGGCTGCGCGAATCCGGAACCCAGGTCGTGTTCGAAAACACCAGTGAGCCCGATCCTGTCGCCGCCGGGGCCTTCGCCGAAGCGAGCGTTGACTTTGGAGCGGCGATCTGCCTGGACATAGGGCACGCGCATACCTTCTCGCCCACCCCACCGCTGGATTGGGTTCGAAGTCTCGGAACTCGCATCACCCACTACCATATCCATGACAACGACGGCAGGGATGACTGGCATCAAGCCCCAGGCGAGGGGAATATCGACTTCGGCACATTGATGCCTGAAATCGCCCGCCTCACGCCAAACGCATCACTCTCCATGGAAGTTGAGACAGGCGTAGATGAAACCCTGAAAGCGCTGGAATTTTCACGCGCCGCGTTGAAGAGGCATTAGGCCAGACGAGGATATAAAGTAAAAAGGCTCCCTTTCGGAAGCCTTAAAAATGCCCAGAGGGGGACTTGAACCCCCATGCTTTCGCACTAGAACCTGAATCTAGCGTGTCTGCCAATTCCACCATCTGGGCGACGTGAGCTGTATTTTTACCGCTATGGCGACGATCTGTCAAGCACCGGAGACTTGTCGAGGTGGCATCTTGGACAGGTTGAAACTATACTATATTCCATGAAGACATTTTTTGATGGAAGGCTCCTGTATGTTGTAATGGAAAAGGGCGAGCGTGTGGCACAAGATCTGCGCTTCCTTGTCGCGATGCCAGCCATGAAGCAGACTGGCACCATCATTTCCGCTTTGGGACTGCTGAAGAATCTTGATATTGGCTATGGCAGTTATGAGGATTTGACGGTGAGCTATGACAGGGAGATACTGGCCGGCCCGCTGGAACTCTTGGCCTTGAGCGGCTTCATCATGAAATCCGAGGCTCAACCCTTCCATTTTCACGCTTCGTTCGGCAATAGGAGGAAAGAGGCTTTCGGCGGGCATCTTTTCGATGCGGATGTCGTGACGTTCATAGAGATGAGCATCTTGCTGAGCGACGCGCCGGTGCGGAGAATCTTGAAGGATGGGCTGCCGGAAATGGATTTTACTGAAGTGTTCACGCCTGGCAATGACTGAGGAACGTGACGCCCCCGCGTTTTCCCGGCTGGGGCTTTGAGTACTGAGAGCATTCACGAATATTTATGCACTATTCTTCATTTTTGTTTCAATTTTTGATACCAGCGTTTCATTGCTTGCCAGAATAACCATCCCAGGTTACTATGATGACGATGTGTGGAGCGCAGCAAAACAGCCCGCAATTCACTTTTCTGGCGGGTTTTATCCCCATGGAGAGATTATGAAGCTTTCAGCATGGAACCGCGACATGAGCGGCTTTGACTATCTATCGCTGCTTGTGATCGATATCGATGGACGTATGCGCGAGGTGAGCTTGCCTGCGAACTACGCGAGCGAAAAGGTGCTGAAAAAAGGCATTGGATTCGACGCATCCAATTTCGGCTACGCCAAAGTCTCTTCTTCGGATATGGTAGCGGTTCCGGATTTGGGGACAGCCTTCCTTGAGGAAAAGGACGGATTCAGGATTCTGCATGCATTCTGCAATGTGAAGACCAAGGATAGCCTGCCGTTTGATCAGTATCCAAGGCAGGTGGCGGTAGGGGCACTTGAAAAATTGCGCGACAGCGGTGTCGGTGAAGATGTCATGCTTCTCGTCGAGCTGGAGTTCTATGTGTTCGACGATGTGCGCTATTCCACGACGGTCGGGCATTCATATTATTATGTGGAGAACTCAGAAGGCATTGGGGATGAATCCGAGGACGCTCCCCGCGTGGGGCTTTCCAGGGCATATCATCTCACATCTCCCGAGGATCGCTATCTGCTTCTGCGCAACCGGGCGGTGCAGTCGATGCTCGATGCGGGAATTCCCGTCAAATATCATCATCACGAGGTCGGTTCATCCCAGCTTGAGATAGAACTGGATTTCATCTCGATGGCGAAGGCAGGCGACGCCGTCGTCCTTGCACAGTGGATTTTGCGCAACGAGGCTGCCGAGCTTGGGCTTCATGTCACGTTCATGCCGAAACCGATGTACAAAATCGCCGGTAGCGGCCTGCACGTGCATCAGTTCATTGTGCAAGGCGGCAACTCTGTTTTCCCCGGCGAGGGGCTCTACGGGCTTTCCGCGACGGGACTCTCCTACACCGCGGGGATTCTTTCCCACGCGCTTTCGGGTTCCCTCCTCGCTTTCTCCAATCCTTCGACGAATTCCTACCGCAGGCTTGTTCCTGGTTATGAAGCCCCGGTGAACGCCACCTTTGCGCAGGGCTCGAGGGCAGCGGCGGTGCGGATCCCCGGCTATCTCGGCAAAGGAGAATCGCGCATCGAGTTCAGGACGGGAGACGCGACGGCGAACATCTACTTTTTCCTCGCGGCCATGGTGCTGGCAGGCTTGGATGGAGTGGAGCGCAGACTCGATCCGGTGGCCATGGGCTTTTCCACGGAAAAGGCAACGACAAAAAATACTTTCCCGACCGGTCTTTTTCACGTTCTTGCCGGACTCAAGAAGGATTATGCTTATTTGGAAGGCGTATTCCCTCCCGAGCTCCTTGCGGAATGGACGGCGCGCAAAGCCAAGGACGCGGAATATGTCTACAACGCTCCGGTTCCGCAGGAATATGAACTTTACTTTTGAAGAGGAGAAACACGATGTCCGAATTCGTTCTTTCCGGCGATGAAGCGATCGCGCGCGGAGCCTTGGACTCCGGCGTTTCGGGAGCTTTCGCCTATCCGGGGACGCCTTCCACGGAAATAATGGAATATATCCAGGAAAACCTGGAAGAGCGGCTGACTTCCTTGCCTGAATCCGAGCGATCGTCCGTTGTGGCGCAGTGGTGCAGCAATGAGAAGACAGCCTACGAATCGGCGTTGGGCGCCTCATTCGTCGGCAGGCGGGCGATGGTCTCGATGAAGCATGTGGGTCTCAATGTAGCGATGGATCCTTTCACCAATTCTGCTCTTGTGCGCATTAACGGCGGGCTCGTGGTGGTGGTGGCCGATGATCCGGGGATGCACTCGAGCCAAGACGAGCAGGATTCGCGGGTCCTGGCCGATTTCGCTCGAGTGCCTTGTTTTGAGCCTTCGGACCAGCAGGAGGCCTACGATATGGCCCGCGCCGCCTTCGATTATTCGGAGGCGCACGAAGTTCCGGTGCTATTGCGCATAACGACGCGGCTGGCGCATGCGCGCTCGCTGGTGAAGACAAGGGCGGCGCGCGCGCCCAACCCCCTTTCCAAATGCACGGATCCCAAAGCCTGGATCCTCATGCCGGCAAACGCGCAAAAACAATGGAAAGTGCTTCTGGACAAGAACCTGAAGTTCCGCGCGGACTCCGAGGGCGCCGCCGCGCTCGCGCTGCGCGACCGAAGCCTGGGCGTGATCACCTGCGGGCTGGGCCTGCGCTATTATCTCGAAAATGAAGACGATTGGGCCGCCGAGCGCGGTGGCGCCAGACCTTCGCACTTGCATATTGGCCGCTATCCAATATCGGGGGACAAGATACGGCAGCTTGCGGGTCATGTGGAGCGGCTCCTCGTCATCGAGGAAGGCTATCCCTATATCGAGCGAGAAATCGCCGGCGTCTTTTCGGCGCCGATCCCCGTGGCTGGCAAGCTTTCGGGCGAAATTCCGCTGGATGGCGAACTATCGGCCGATTCGGTGCGCAAAGCGCTTGGCCTTGCCCCGAAAGCGGCGCTGCCCCTTCCCGGGATCCGGATTCCCCTGCGGCCGCCTCAGTTCTGCCAAGGCTGTCCGCATGCCGACTCCATAAACGCCCTCAAGGAGGCGCTGTCGAACGACGCGGAATTCTTCGCAGCTTCCGATATCGGATGCTACACCTTGTCGGCTCTTCCGCCATATAAAGCGGTGGATTCCTGCGTTGATATGGGCGCTTCCATCGGCATGGCACGGGGCGCCTCGTGCGTTGGCCAGAAAAGCGCGGTAGCCATCATCGGTGATTCAACCTTCTACCATTCCGGCATGACCAATCTTGTCGATGCCGTGGCGCACAAGACCTGGCTCACCATCCTCATTTTGGACAACAGCACGACGGGCATGACGGGAGCCCAGCCTACCATATCGCCCGGGTCGCGGCTCCCCGCGCTGCTTGAAGGATTGGGCGTCGAACGAGCCCATATAAGGGAACTCGAGGCGCACAAGAAAAATCACGCGATAAATGTGGCGGTGATCCGAGAAGAATTGGATTACCAAGGCGTGTCGGTTATCGTTCTCAAGAGGGAATGTCTTGAATACCTCAAAAAAGCGAGGCGAGCATGAACTACAATATCATTCTCGCGGGAGTCGGCGGCCAGGGAGGCTTATCCGTTTCAGTTCTGATAGCGCGCGCGGCCATGGCAGCCGGATATAGTGTCAAGCAATCGGAAGTCCATGGCATGTCGCAGCGCGGTGGAGAAGTCCTCGCCCATTTGCGGATCTCCGACAGGGAAATCCAGAGTCCCACCATTCCCATGGGCGAAGCTGACCTGATACTGGCCTTCGAGCCGCTTGAGGCATTGCGATACATCGCTTGGCTGTCCGCCGATCGCGGCACTGTCGTCGCCGCTTCCACTCCGCTCAAGAATATTTCAGATTATCCCGATATCAATGATGTCATGGCGGAACTCAAAAAGCTTCCTCGTCACCGGATCATCGACGCCGATGCCTTGGCCAAGGCGGACGGCAGCGCGAAAGCAGCCAACGTCGTCCTGGTGGGAGCCGCGGCCGATCTTCTGCCGATTCCGGCCGACGCGATAGAAAAGGAAATAGCGACGGTGTTCGCCCGCAAAGGCGAAGCCATAGTACAGGCCAACATAAGGGCATTCAAAGATGGTAAAGCGCAATTCAATCGTTGAGCATTCGCTGAGTCCGGCTCAGATCCTTCTGGCCAAGCGTTTCGAATCCATACTCTCGCGGGCAAAATCCGAGGGCCGCGATTCGCTCACGGAAATCGAAGGTCTCGCCATGCTCGAAGCCATTGGCTTCGCCGTACCCCGTCATCATTTTGTCGCTTCATCAGGAGAATATGAGACGTTGGCGGCCGACGCCTCCAAGACGGGCACCAGTCATCTCTTCGAAGGGCAGCGCGCCGTTGTCAAGGTGATAAGCCCGCTGATTCTCCACAAGACGGAAATGGGCGGCGTCGCCATCGTCGCGAACGAAACCTCGGCGATTCTCGAGACGATCAAGCTGATGGAGGCCAAATTCGGGAGTCTCCAAGTCGAAGGATACACGATTAACGAATTCGTGCAATTCGAGCCTCGGCTCGGATACGAGATGATATTCGGCTATAGATTCGCCGCAGATTTCGGCCCTGTCGTCAGCTTCGGGCCAGGCGGCATATACGCTGAGTACATGGCTGAGAAATTCAAGAGCGGAGAGGCGAATATCTTTTTTTCTCCCGTCACGGCCACAAGAGAATCAGTTCTAAAATCTATATCGCACAACGTTGTATATGGCTTAGTCTGCGCAGGCCTGAGAAATACCGTTCCATCCATTCCTGGAAACAGCCTCGTCGATGCTGTGATAAAATTTTTCGACGCGGCCAAGGCTCTTGCCTCGTGCGGCGTTTCCGAATTCGAAGTGAATCCCATGGTCATCCGCAAAGGGGCTCCGAGGGGATCAGGCGCGCCCAAGGAGCCTGGCGCGCCAACGAAAAATGATTCTGCCCTCGTCGCGCTCGACTGCCTTGTCAAAATCAAGGATTTTTCGTCCATCGGTCTTGCATCCAAACCGGGAATTGGACCGCACAACGTCGACCAGGATGGCAGACCGGTGGAAAATATCGGCCGCATCCTCGAGCCGAAAAGCGCGGCGATAATCGGCGTATCCGAAAAGGGGATGAACAATGGCCGGATCATTTTGCGAAATCTCCTGGAAAACGGATTCGCCCAAGAACGGATCTATATCGTCAAGCAAGGCATCGACTCCGTCGATGGTTGCCGATGTGTTCCCGATGTCGCACATCTTCCCGAAAAGGTCGATTTGTTCGTCCTCGTCATCCCGGCCGCCGGCACTCCTGAAACCCTCGCGCAGATAGCCGCCCACGACAAAGCTTGGTCCGTCATCGTGATCCCGGGTGGCCTCGAGGAAAAAACTGGTTCGGAAGCCATCGTAAAAGAAATGAGGAAAGCTCTCAACGAAGCGCGGAAGCGAGGCGCCGGCCCACTCATCAATGGGGGCAATTGCCTGGGCATACGATCGGTTCCCGGAAAGTACAACACGCTTTTCATTCCGGAACACAAGCTACCGATGCCCAAGGGCAAAGTCGCGCCGCTCGCCGTGATCTCCCAATCGGGAGCTTTTTCAATCACCAGGATTTCAAAGCATCCGGACATCAATCCGAAGTACGTGATCACCCTGGGCAATCAGATGGATTTGACGATCGGGGATTATCTGGAATACTTGCGCGACGATCCCGATATCAGGGTCTTCGCTGTCTACGTCGAAGGCTTCAAAACCCTCGATGGGCTAAAGACGCTGATGGCCGCAAAATCCATCGTCGATTCGGGACGAAGCGTAATTTTCTACCGCGCCGGGAGAACAAGCGCCGGAGCTGGCGCGGCCGCGAGTCACACCGCCAGCATAGCCGGCGACTACCCCGTCACGCGCGAGCTCTTCGCTCGGGCCGGAGCCGTTGTCTGCGAAAGCCTGGATGAATTCGACGACGCGATCACCATTTTCACGCTTCTGGAGGGCAGAAAAGCGAAAGGCAACAGACTGGGAGCGGTATCCAACGCCGGATTCGAATGCGTAGCTTTCGCGGACAATCTGGGTGGCATGAAGTTGGCTTCTTTTTCCTCGGAAACGAATGTCGCCTTGGGGAAAGTACTGAATGACGCGGGAATTTCGGAAATCGTCGACGTGCATAATCCTTTGGACATAACGCCGATGGGAAGCGACGATGCCTATGATCGTTCTTTCAGGGCGGCACTGGCTGATGAAAACACCGATCTTGGCATCGTGGGCATCGTGCCTTTCACGGTCAGAATGAATTCTCTCGCCGCGGACCCCGCTGTCCATGATGAGGATGTGACGAGATCGGACTCAATCGCGAGCCGCTATGGCTCGCTGATGGAAGAGACCGACAAGCCCTTCGTGGCTGTCGTCGATACCGGAGCTCTCTATGATCCTCTCTGCAGGCTCCTGGAAAAGCGAGGAGTGGTGGTATTCAGGACGGCGGACAGGGCGCTCAGGATGCTGGAACTATGGAGGACTTCGGCCGCGGCTAATTGAGCGAATCTATATCCGTCCGGGCCATCGAGGTGCGGGGGATCACCGCTACGCCTATAGCTCCCAGCCAGGCGATGGACGAGAGCAGCGGTCCCATATCCGAAACAATGATTTCGGAACCTGGGCTGGCCAGGGATCTGCACAGATCCGCCAGCTTTTCAGCCTCATTCCTGGCATCGACATGGACGATATGAACATCGCACGCATCGCTGACGGAAATGTGTTTCCGAATTCTGCCAAGCAATGCGGACACCATCCTCTTTTCCCCAAGAAAAAGCCCTCGGCTTGTCGCCTTGCCTGCCTTATCCGTTCCAAGCAGCGGTTTGAGGCCGAATTTCCTCAGCACAAGGCTCTTGATGCCATGGATCCGCCCTGAGCGAATAAGGCTCCTCAAGTCTTTTACCGCAACGAATAGCGCCATCGCCTCGCGCTTTTTTTCCAGCGCCGAGAGGATACCCGCGGCAGAAGCGCCAGATTCGGCGAGCCTAGAGGCATATGCTGTCAGGATTCCCACGCCCGCGGTGAGCGTTCGCGAATCGAAGCAGTGGATTCTGTCTCCGAAACTTTCCGCGGCCCTCTTGCCGGCCTGGAAAGTCCCCGAAAGCGCCGATGAGAGGCCTATGTAGAGCGCTTCATCCGCCTGGGTGAGGGCAAGGGAAAAAGCCCGCACAAAGGAAGCATCGGAGGGCTGACTGGTAGACATGGAAAAATCCGGATCGTTGGCCATCCTCGAATGAACACCCTCGAGGGACATGGCAGGTCCATCAGGCCTCATTTTCCCATCGATCGTTATAAGCGCCGGCACTTTGATGATACCATGGCCGAGCATATAGTCGCCGGGAAGATCGCAGCCGGTATCGGTGACGAGGGCGCAGCGTCGCTTTTTTCCCTCAAGCCCATCAAACGAAGCGAGCTTCCGCTGCAATTCCATGTCATCCACTTTATGCTGCTCCACAGCGCCGGCGCTCTCGAAAAGATCGAAGACTTGAGCGGGAGAATCGGTATGCACATGAATTCTCGCCATATCCTCGTCGCCAGCGACGACGATACTGTCGCCCAGATGGGTCAGCGCTTCGCGTATCGAATCGAGGGACTGGGAGGATGCGCTAAGCAATGCTTCGGTGCAATATCGCGGGCCTTCAGGATCGCCTCCATCGGCGAAATCCACGAAAGGTAAAGGCGCTTCGGATTGCGCGAAGAGTGGGGCGACGGTTCCGCCGAGCTTTTCGCGCGCGGTGTTTCGGATTCCCCAGCGCTTCCCTGATTTCAGCAATTCAGCCATGCCGTCCAATAAGTGAACGAACCCTTTAGCGCCGGCGTCCACGACGCCCGCTCTTCGCATTTCCGGCAAGATGTTCCGGGTTTTTTCCAGCGAGGCTTTGGCGGCATCGAGGCTTGAGAGAAATATTTGCAGGATGTCATCGCTATGGGTCGCGGCCTCGTGAAGCGCATGCGCCCAGTCATGGAGCACGGTAAGAATTGTACCTTCCCGGGGAGAGGCCAGCGCGTTCCTTGTTCTTTCAGCCGCGGCCACCGCTCCCTGGGCGAATTTCTTCGCTCCTATTCTGGCCTCGGAACCTAGCTCATGAGCGAGGCTCTGGAGAAATTGAGCGAGGATCGCCCCCGAATTGCCGCGGGCGCCTTCCAGGGCGGATCGGGCCACTTGCTTGAGTACGCTGCCCGCATCGCGATGGAACGCATGACCCAGCGCGGCGGCGATCGATCTCATGGTACTTGCCATGTTTGTGCCGGTATCCCCATCGGGAACGGGGAACACATTGATCGCGTTCAAGCCCTCTGCATTGATGATGATGGATTCCGATCCGGCCAGTATGGCGGCTCGAAGCCGCGGCCCATCGATGTATGCTATTTTCATCACTACAATACATTATTACATGTTTTGTCAAAGAGCAAGAGGCGGCGGCTCTGTCTGGGCTGAAGCTGTCGGTTGGACTACCGCCCGCGGTCCCGGCGCAGAACTTTCAGCTTGTCGAAGGACTTTTCCTGGCCCTTGAGAATTCGCCGAATATTCGCGCGATGGGCGAATGTGACGAAAGCGGCGAGCAGGATGGTGAAGCCGAGTATCCATGCCGAGGGCGGGGAACCCGCCGCCCCAAAAGCGATCGCTACCGGAAGAGTGAGGGCGGCGGCGATGGAGCTGGCCGAAACGATGCCGGTAAAACCCAAAACCAGCGCAAAACCGATCGCTGAAAAAAGCGCCGCCCCGGGGGCGATCACCAGAAGAGCGCCAGCCCCTGTCGCCACACCCTTCCCTCCCCTGAAACCGGCGAAAACGGGATAGACATGACCAATGACCGCGAATAAGGCGCCGCCGATCCGCGCTATTTCCGGCGAGGTCATCGACGCTGACCCAAGGGTTGAGGAAACCATCACAGCCAAGCCGCCTTTGGCGATATCAACAATAGTCACCGCGATACCGGCAGCCGCCCCGAATTGCCTGAATATATTTGTCGCCCCGCTCGCCCCGCTTCCGCCGGCGCGCGGATCCCTGCCAAAGAACAGTTTCCCGACAATAACCCCCGTGGGGAAGGATCCAATGAAGTAAGCGGCGATGAGGCCCAGGAAGAGCGCCAAAATGGAATTCATGCTTGTACGATACGGATTTTGCGGCAATCACGCAAGGATAGAAAAAGGGCGGCCGCTTGCGCGGCCGCCCTTCCGTTCCGTATTGGCCGCGTCTTTATTAGGCGGGCCAGGAACCGGTTCTTACTTCTTGTAGATCATGTTGTCATTCGTAACCGTTCCGATCTTCTTGAGATACTGGATGAAAACCTCGGCGTCCGAGGGGAAGTCGTTCTGGGCCTTGCCGACCAGCATACGGTAGTCATCGCCGCCGTTGAACTCGAAGTTCAGCGTCGCGAATACATAATCCTTGTTGGGATCGACAGGATATCCATTGATCATGATGTTCGAGACCCTTTCACCGGCTGGCTTGGTGACATCGAGAGTGTAGCTCCACCCGGCGAGGTGCGGGAATCGCCCATCGGGAGCGGGCAGCTTGCCCACGCCGTTCTCGAGGACAGCCTTGAGCTCGGAGCCTTTTAATTTGCCGGTCTGGATGTAGTTGCCGAAGGGCATGACGGTGTAAATCTGTTTCATGGTGATGTCGCCTGCGGGAATCGAGTCGCGGATGCCGCCGCCGTTCATGAGGGCGATATCGGCGCCGGTCACGTACAGCATGCCGTTGGCGATGAGGGTGCCGAGATTGGATTGCTGCGTGCGGACAATGTCACGCTTGCCTTCGAGGGCTACATTGGTCATGCCGACAACCTGCATGAGCACGGCATCCTGAGCCTTTGTCAAATCGGTGATCATGCTGGCGATTTTCGGATCGCCCTTAAGGTTGGGCGAATTGGCGACCGTAATGGTCTTCGCCGTCTTCGTCTTGACATTGCGGTCGGTTCCGACGACAAGGTCAACTTCGCCGAGACCAACACCGTTGGCGCCCGTGCTGGCGATGAGAACCGGTGTCTGGTTGAGTTTCTGGAGATCGGCAAGGGTCGTATGGCTGTGTCCATCGATGATCACGTCGAGCTCGGGAATAGCCTGGGCGACCTTGATCGAAGTCGGATCGGAAGAGGCGTCAACGCCGATATGGGCGATGAGGACGAGGACGTCATACTGGCCGGCGAGTTCGTTGGCGACCATCCTGCCTTCAACGATCGGATCAGTGAAGGAAACGCCCTCGATGCCTTTCGGATCGGTCTTGTAGGCGGTTTCCGGAGTGGCGAGTCCGAAGAATGCCACGCGGACGCCCTGAATGGTCTGGATGACATAGGGGGTAAACACCCTTTTGCCGTCCTTGTAGACGTTGGCGGCGAGAATCTTGAATTTGGCCGCCTTCTCGAGCTCCATGAGGCGGTTGAAGCCATAATTGTAGTCGTGGTTTCCCGTCGTCATGTAGGAGTAGCCTACTTCGTTCATGAGCTTCACTACGCTTGCGCCCTGGTCGATATTGGCGATGGGCAAGCCGTGGAAGGTGTCGCCGGCATCCACGAGGATAGTGTTTGGATTCGCGGCTTTCGCTTCCTGGAAAGCGGTTGAGATTCTTGAAAGCCCAAGCTCCGTCTTGCTCTCGACGATGCGTGAATGCATGTCGTTGGTGTGCAGAATGGTGATCTTCACTTCCTGGGCGAGCGGCTCCGGGGCCTTATATGAGACAGGGGTAGTGGTCGTGCATGCCACCGCGAGCAAAGCCGCGAGGACGAGGAAGATACCAGCGAATTTTTTCATCATCAAACCTCCTTGATAAACGGTCGGGAAAAGAATATGTGGAAATTATATGCTCCTTTCACCGATCGAACAAGAAAAATCGCATGGGGAAAAATCGCATACCCAGACAGCAAGGACGCCCTTTCCCAAATTTCCGAAGCATACTATGATTCGCCATCATGGGTTTTTCCGCTGCTTTCCGCAGCGTCGCCGGAGGTTCGCGGTTGGCTTCTCGAAGCTTTGCCTTTCTGTCCTGCCTTATGCTCTTTTTCGCGCCGATGACCTCCGCATTCGCCCAGGTTGGAGGGGAGAGGTCCCAGGAGTTCTTGGCGGGCGGATCGCGAGGTCTTTACCGCGTTTCGATGCGTCAAGGCAAGCTCGATGCCGCCGCGCTCTGGGACGGAGGATCCGTGCGCTCAATCGTCCCCTCGGCCGAGGGATGGTATTTCCTGACTTCAATGGGTGTTGTCTTCAGCGCCGATTTGCGCGATTTCGAAAATCGCTCCAACGGGCTGCCGGTTAAAGTGGTCAATATATCCGAAAAGGGCACATTTTCCCCAAAAAAAATGAGCGTGGAGATACAATCACTCGCCGTCGATCCAGCCCAACCCAACAGAATTGCCTTATGCACAAGCGAGGAAGTGTGGTACAGCGGCACTTCAGGGCGCGCTTGGCTTTCCCTGGGCGCTCCATCGCAAGTGCAGGGGATGAAGGCGGTGTCGTTTGGCCCATTTCCGGGAGCCGCTCAACATGCCGTATGGGTTTCCCATTCCATAAAAGGAGTCTTCGTCAGGGATCTGGGCGATAAAAACGGATGGCTCGGCGCTTCTTCCGGCTTGCCCAAAATCATTGGAACCAACGTGGAGGAAATCTCCAGTTTCGCTCTCATTCCTTCGGGATCGCAAACAGGGATCGCCTCGGGTTCCCCTTGGTCTCTCTTCGGAGGCCTGAGCTTCCTGGGCAAGCTTGTCCAATGGGATCCCCAAAAAAAGGCTTTTGCCGAACGATCTTCGGAGGGCAAGGACTTCGGCACGATTGAATCGATTGTCCCGGCCGGCAAGAACGCGGGCTTTGCCCTGTCAAATGGCGCGATCCAGCGCGTTTCGATCGAGCCGGGCACCGGCAAACTGACCATGAGGCCCGATCTCGAGTTCACGAGCGCGGCGATTTCCATCAAAGCCATGCTTCTCTCCGCGTTCGGAGACGCCGTCGCCTGCTTGGCGCTCATCCCTTCTCCAGGCACAGGGAATCTCGCAAGCAGGCCTCTGCCGGTTGCCATCGGCGAACTCTGGCTCCTGCCGGATTCGGATAGCTTCGCATCGCGGGAAAATGGTTCGGGTGCCACAGCGAAGGCGGAGCCGAACGCGGCAGCAAAGCGCCGAAGCCTGGCAAATGGCAAATCCGGCCTCTATCTCCAGACTGGCTTTGTCATCAATCCTGCCACGCGCGCAAAATACTTCGCCCTCATGAAATCCCAGGGGATCGATTCCCTCGTTGTCGACATGAAGGATGACTATGGCCGGCTCCGCTTTGCTCCCCGCTCTCCTCTCTTGGCGGCCTCGGGCAGCACAGGGGATATCCTGGACATCGAATCGTTCACTGCCGAAGCCAAGACGCAAGGCATCTACCTGATCGCGCGCATCGTCGTATTCAAAGACGAAACGCTCTACAAATGGAAAAATGGGGCGCTCGCCGTGAGGGATGCCGCGACGGGCTTGCCATGGCGTGGGGTAAAATCAGACGGCCAGCCTATCCAGGAATTCTGGGTTGATCCCTATTCGACCGATGTCTGGCGCTACAATGTGGAAATCGCGAAAGAAGTGACAGCTCGCGGCTTTGATGAAGTCCAGTTCGACTATATCCGTTTCCCAACCGATGGAGAGAACTTGAGTTCAGCGCGTTTTCCTAGCTCTATCGCCGGAATGACCCCGGACTCAGCCTTGGAGTCTTTCCTGCGCTTCGCCCGGCAGGAGCTTGTCGTGCCTATAAGCGTAGACATTTACGGAGCCAATGGCTGGTACAGATCGAGCACGAGGACTGGCCAGAATGTCGAAATGTTCGCCGACTATGTCGACGTGATTTGTCCGATGCTCTACCCTTCGCACTTCGAGCAGGCATTCATGGCTCAGGCACCAGCTGAATTGCGGCCCTACCGGATCTATAAGCTTGGCACCCTGCGCAACCGTGCCATAGCCCGCGGCCAGGTCCTCGTCCGGCCTTACGTGCAGGCGTTCTATCTCGATGTCAGTTATGACAAAGCATATTATGGCCCCGCCTATGTCGAGCAGGAAATGCGCGGTGTCCGCGAGGGGGCGAACCAGGGTATGACGTTCTGGAATAATTCGGGTCGGTACACTGATCTTCCTGTTTTGCGTTGAAATCTTAGCCTCTGACATTGGAGCCCGCCCGCCGTCAGGCCTGCTGCCCGCGAACCATTAAGCGAATTTTGCACTTTCATTTCCGCGAAAAATGGAATACCCTTGCTCCATGTCACAAATCTGGAAAGAAGGCCGACTGACGCCTGCGCAGAAGCGCGCCCTTATATGGGCTATCGCCGCGCTCGCGGCATGTCTTGGCATGAACGCGTATCACTATTCCCTCGAAGGCGCGAAAGGACTCTATGTCTGGAACAGGACGGGAATGTTCCGGATGCTCATCCTGATGGGATTTATTCCCGCGAGCATTGCCCTTCTTTCCTTCCCTCTTGAAAAGCTGAAAGGCAAGAGCGCCGCGCGCATCTTCCGCGGCCTTGCGATAAGCCTCTCATTTATCGTGATACTCGCGTCCGTCGGCATTTTCGGCTTGCTCGTCGCCGGCCCACGGCTTGGGACGCTCGAACCCGCCCGCCTTGAGCTGATCAGCCCGGCCGATGGCATCACGCCACATCGGGCGCCCGAGGCGGCTTTCCAGTCGGGCGAGCCATCGCTTGCCCAAGCGGCTGTCGCGGCGGCGGCGGCACCGACCAGCCCTGAGCTTCCCCTTTTGCGGTTCAGCTTTTCGTCCGATCCCCATTGGGGCGTGGAAACGGCCGACGAGAGCGCGAGGACGAACATACTCGCGGGCATTGCCGAGCGCAAGCCTGACGCCTTCTTCATGCTTGGAGACACGGTGGAAACGGGTTCGAGCGCGACACAATGGAACTTCGCCCTTTCCGATCTCGAAGCGATCATCCCGAAAGTCCCTCTACGGCCTCTCATGGGCAATCACGACGCCCTTTTGGGCGGCCAATACCTCTTCAAGAAAGCCTTTTTCCCGCCTTCGCTGAAAAGCGACTCGGGTTCGCCCTACTACTATTCCATCGACGCCAAGGCCGCGAAAATCATCGTCCTCGACCTTCCCTGGGGAACCGAGAATTTTGGCCATCGGCAGAAAACATGGCTTGAGCGAGTCCTCAAGGAAGCCGACAAAACCAAACCAATAATCGTGCTCTCGCACAGCTTTTTCTACGCTTCGGGATACATCGATCCTGAACTGGACAAGCCATGGTACGACCATTACCAGAACATTCCCGCCATATCACCCCTTCTGGAGCAGTACGGCGTGGATCTCGTGATATCCGGCCACAATCATTATCAGGAATATCTCGAACACAATGGCGTCCGCTATGTTGTCATCGGCGCCATGGGCGGCAAGCTCGATCCCCCTCCTACATACCTTTCGCCCGCTTCGAAATGGATGGCGGTTGGGACCCATGGTCGGCTCGATGTGGATATCCTTCCCGCCGAAGTCGTCCTATCATTCAGGAATGAAACGGGACAGCTGCTCCATGAGGAACGCTTCGCGTATTGAATCGAACGCCGACGAAAAGGGCTGCCTTCCCGGCAGCCCTTTTCCATCCCTCGGCGACTTCACTTTCAAAGCCTCAGAAGCCTAGATTTTCCCCCACGATGATTACCGTGTAATCCGAGAGCGAAGGCTTGCGCCGGAGCGTTTGATAGACGCGGCAAATCCTGGTGGAATTCTGGCAATCCATGCATTGCCCCATCTTTACGCAAGGGTTTTCCTTGGCAAGACGTTTGTTGTTCATGGGGGCGGCCCAAGACTTGATGCGAGCCCAGGCCTCGCTTTCATCGGCGACCAGCTTGTTCGTTCCCACTACCACGACATTTTTCCTGGGACCGAAGGTCATGGCCGCGATACGGTTGCCGTTGCCGTCGATATTCATCATTTCGCCTTTTAAGGTGATCGCGTTGACACTGCACACAAAAAGATCGCATGTCAGCTGCGCGCGCATTATCTGCATTTTTTCTTCAGCGCCGAGACCGGGCTTGTTGTGATCAAGGATCGTAGCGCCCAGCGCCTGGGCTTTATCGGGAATTCCAAGCGTTTTTATTGTTGTGGAACCGCCGAAACCGAGCTTCATCCCTGGCTTCACGAATTTCATGACGAGTTCGGCGGCTTCTTCCTTTGTCTTGACGTACACGGCCTCAAAGCCGTTTTTCGCAAGCGCCGCACAGGCGTTTTCGGCCCTTGCGGCATTCGACCACATCTCTATTTCTGTCATCGCGCTTCCTCCATGCATCGTTCCTATGTTTTTCATTGTGCAGTGCTTTTTTGCCTCGCGCAAGATTCAAGTTCGGGCAGACAATCCGATTTTCCCCCAATCGTCAGGCTCGCTTCCAATCCACCCCATACTGCGCGAAATGTCCCGGGCCGCCTTCACGACGCGCAAGGCAACCTTGCCGACATCGAGTTCCGGCCTCATGTCGATCGACCAGGAAGTGCTGACCGCCGATATTATCCGGCCGCGATAATCCCTTATCGGCGCGGCGACGCAATTCGTGCCCGGTTCGTTTTCCTGATTGTCGCGGGTCCATTCGCGCGCCCGACAGACCTTCATATCCTCGAGGAGCGCCTCCATGTCACCATGCGTACCGGGTCCAAAGACTTGGAAAGGCTCACTTCCAAGCAGGAGCCGAATTTCCTCATCATCCATATCCATCATGAGGGCCTTGCCGAGGGCGGTACAGTAAAGTGGTTTCTGCTGGCCAATGATGGCGTATTTCCTCAGACTCGCGAACTGGTCGTATCGGTCGATGTAGACCATTTTCGTGCCCTGCCTGCATGCCAGGAATACGATCGTGCCCAGCGATCCAGCCAGCTCCTTTATCGCTGGAGCCGATTCGGTTTTCAACTCCAGGCTATTGAGATACATGCTGCTTAGTTCGATAAAGCCGGGGCCGAGGCGATATTTCCCCGTGTCATCGGCTTTTCTTACATATTCCCGCCCTTGAAGGACGGCGAGAAGGCGGAACGCCGTGCTTCGGGGGAGCTTGGCCGCCGCGGCGATTTCGGATAGCCCCAGCCCACCGGCAGCCCGTGCCACTATGTCGAGAATATCGAATGTCCGGTCAAGCGACTGGACTTTCATCACTGCCATCGATCGGCTCCTCCGCTTTTCGCCACACGCACTTGAACAGCCTTGACAGTGCCGGCAAATAGATTATCATAGTACTATCTACAATTTGGAATTGTATTCCATATCGTGGAACAAGTACAGTGTCTCCCGCGCTATTTCGCGCCAGGGGACCCCGCACATCGATATTCAAAGAGGTAGCCGATGGAAATCAAGGAATATGTCAATTCCGAATACTCGAAGAGCTTGGATACCGAAGGTCTGCGCTCCAATTTCCTCATCCGTGATATCTTTCTGCCAAACTGGATCACGATGACGTACAGCTATGTGGACAGGATGATAGCGGGCGGCATAACGCCCAAGGCTGAGAAACTCGCGCTTGCCGCGACGAGAGAGCTGGGAACGACCTACTTCCTCGAACGTCGGGAAATGGGAATCATCAATATCGGAGGGCCCGGCGCGATTACCGTGGATGGGGTGAAGCATGCCGTTGGGCCGCGCGATGGTTTCTATATCTCGATGGGATCGAAGGAAGTCGCCTTCTCGAGCGACGATCCCGCCAATCCGGCAAAATACTATTTCAACAGCGCCCCTGCCCATCGGGCTTGTCCCACAAGGCTCGTCACCCTCGCCCAGGCGAAGCATGTGGAAATGGGAAGCGCCGCCGACTGCAACAAGCGCGTCATCAATCAATACATACATCCGGCCGTCCTCGAAACCTGCCAGCTCGTCATGGGCATGACTGTGTTTTCGGAAGGCAGCGTATGGAACACGATGCCCGCCCACACCCACGAACGACGCATGGAAGTCTATCTCTATTTCGACATGCCCGAAGACAGACTTGTGTTCCACCTCATGGGCAAGCCAGGGGAAACCAGGCATATCGTCGTACGCAACGAGGAAGCGGTGATAAGCCCCAGCTGGTCCATCCACGCGGGAGTCGGGACGGGAGCCTACACTTTCATATGGGGAATGGCGGGAGAGAACCAGACCTTCTCCGATATGGATGGCGTGCCGATGGGCGCGCTTAAATAATGCCTTCGGGCGCAACCAGGCCAAATACGATTCAGGAGGAACGAGATGATATTGGATAAATTCAAGCTCGATGGGAAAGTGGCTATCGTGACGGGCAGTTCGACGGGGCTTGGACAGGGCGTCTGCCTGGCTTTCGCCGAAGCGGGCGCCAAGGTCGTCGGCGTCGACTATGTCGAATCGACGGAAACGAAAAACCTGATCGAAGGGATGGGGAGGAAGTTCCTTGAGATCAAGGCGAACCTGATGTCGATAGCGGCCATTCCCGATATCGTCGCGAGAACGCTCGCCGCCTTCGGGCGCCTCGATATCCTCGTGAACAACGCGGGCATCATCAGGCGCGAGGATGCCATCGATTTTTCCGAGAAAAACTGGGATGACGTGATGGACATCAATGCCAAGACCGTGTTTTTCTTCAGCCAGGCCGCGGCGAAGCAGTTCATCGCCCAGGGTTCGGGCGGCAAGATCATCAATATAGCCTCAATGCTCTCCTTCCAGGGCGGCATCAGGGTACCCTCGTACACGGCATCCAAGAGCGCCGTGATGGGCATCACGAGGCTCATGGCCAACGAATGGGCGAAGTATGGCATAAACGCCAACGCGATGGCTCCCGGCTATATGGCGACGAACAATACCGCGCCGATACGGGCCGACGCCGAACGCAGCGAAGCCATACTGGAGCGCATTCCCGCGGGACGCTGGGGCACTCCCACGGATGTGCAGGGGCTTGCGGTCTTCCTCGCCTCGGAAGCGAGCGATTACATCAATGGCTATACCGTCGCTGTCGATGGCGGATGGCTCGCGCGTTGAGAGCGACACAGAAGGAGGGACTATGATAGCGACCAACCTGAAAAACATCGCGAGATACAAGGGTTTGGGCGGGAATCTTGATATTGCGATCGATTGGCTTTTGACAAGCGATTGGAGAAGTCTGCCGGAAGGAAAGCATGAAATAGACGATCAACGGATTTTCGCGATCGTTCAACGCTATCCCTCCAAGGTGGCCGAAGCGTGCCGTTTCGAGGCGCACCGGGATTACATCGATATCCAGATGGTGATATCGGGCGCCGAGCTCATGGAAGTGAGAACGCGCGAAGGCCTTGCCGTAGCCGAACCCTACAAGCCCGATATCGAGTTTTACGCGAATCCCGATGCGGGGGAGTATGACACGCTTCTCCTCGTTCCGGGAGCGGCGGTGATTCTCTTTCCGGAGGATGCGCACAAGCCCTGCGTCGCCATAGAGGGCGTTCCGATAGCCGTACATAAAATAGTGCTGAAAGTGGCGCTGTAAACACCTTTCCCGAGAGGAGATGAAACCATGAATGTCGTGACCTTCGGAGAGATAATGCTCAGGCTCAAGTCGCCCGGACAGGAGCGGCTTTTCCAGTTCCCGCACCTAGAAGCCACCTTCGGCGGCAGCGAAGCCAACGTGGCGGTGGCCCTCGCGAGAATGGGAATGGCCGCGTCATTCGCCACCGTGCTGCCGGACAATCAGATCGGCAGGGAGTGCATGAGGGAATTGCGCTTTCACGGCGTCGATGTATCGCTTATAAAATCCAAGCCGGGACGGATGGGCATCTACTTTTTCGAGAACGGCGCCAATCAGAGGCCGTCCAACGTCATCTACGACAGGGCTGGATCGGCACTCGCCGAAATTGAGCCGGGCGACATCGACTGGGTGAAAGCTTTTTCCGGAAGCAGCTGGTTCCATATCTCGGGCATAACGCCGGCTGTTTCCAGGAAAGCGGCCGACGCATCCATCGCCGCGGCAAAAGCGGCGCGCGAAGCGGGGCTCACCGTCTCATTCGACCTCAATTTCCGGGCAAAGCTCTGGAATTACGGCGCCAAAGCCAAGGATGTGATGTCCGAGATCGCCGGCTACGCCGACGTCCTTATCGGAAACGAAGAGGACTACCAGAAATCCCTCGGCATCGAGGGGCCAAAAGGCGCCGTGGATGGGCGGATCGATACGGAAGGATACGCGGCCATGTGCGCCCGGGCCCTGGCGAATTTCCCGTCGGCGCGTTATGCGGCAGTGACGTTGCGCGAGAGCCATTCGGCTGATTCCAATGACTGGTCGGCGATGCTCGCTTCGCGCGAAGGCGCCATCGTGTCGCGACGTTATGCGATTTTTGATATCGTAGACCGGGTGGGAGCAGGAGACAGTTTCTCGGCGGGACTTATCTATGGGCTCATTCAGTATGGCGAGCCGAAACAGGCGCTTGAATACGCGGTGGCCCTGTCCTGTCTCAAGCATTCCATTTCCGGCGACTTTGCCCTCATCGAACCAGGCGAAGTGCAGAAGCTCATGGGAGGCGACGCTTCGGGAAGGGTGCAGCGTTGAAGGCACTGGACCGGGCGCTGGATCGGGGTGAAGCCTCCCTTTTCACTCCGCAGGCCATCCTCTCGGGCAGCGATCGGTGGAGACCCTGGGCAGGCCGGAACCTATAGCCAGCTTACGAATGATTCACGACGCAGCCTTCCTCACGTAGAATTCCAGGGCCATCGCAACCTTCCACACGCAAGCCGACCAGGGTGCATTCGACATTTTTCAGCCTCAGCCCCCGCTTTTCGGTCTCGTCGATGCCCTGATACATTTCCGATTGCTTGACAGGCGCGAGGTTTTCTCCAGCCATCGAAATTACGCAATTCTCCAGTGTCAGGTTCTCGATTTTGGATTCGGGCAAGCCGACGATGAAGCCGGCCGAAGCCCTGCAATCGGCGGCGACGAGGTTCGACACCTTTATATTCCTCATCCGCGGGGTGAGGGAGGAGACTGGTTCCGCCAGCGCGGAGAAAAGCCTGTCGGCTTCGCCGGACTTGGCCCCGCAATTGTAATAGAGATTGATAGTCAATGGCGCGAGCACATTCTCCATCGTCAAATTCCGGAATGAAAGATTCTGGACGGTGCCGCCCCTCCCCCTCCTGCTCTTGATCCGTATTCCCCTGTCGGAGCCTATGAATCGACAATTGACGACATCCACATTTTCGATGCCCCCGGCTGTCTCGCTGCCTATGACAACGCCACCGTGGCCGCTCATAAAAGTGCAGCCTGAAATCCTGACGTTTCGAGTCGGACGCCGGGCGGCTACACCCTGCGGTCCAGCGCCTGCCTTGAGCGCTATGCAGTCATCTCCTACATCCACCAGGGAGTCGACGATGGCGATGTCGCTGCAGGAGTCTATATCGATACCGTCCGTATTGGGGGCGTCGGAAGGATTTTCTATCCTTACGTTGTCTATAAGGATTCTGCTGGAAAAGACCGGATGCAAGGTCCAAAAAGGCGAGTTTCTAAGCGTCACTCCCTCAACCCTCACGCCATCGCAGGATAAAAATTGGATGAGTGGTGGCCGGAGGAACTGCGTCTCCCTTCCTCCGCCTCCGGAAGGCTCGGTACCATCGAAATGATTGAGAGCGGCAAGCTTTTTTTCAATGGGAGTAATCGGCATGGTTTGCCGCTCGGCTTTTTTCCTGCGATGGGCTTCCCACCACGAGGCCCCATTGCCGTCGATACTGCCTTCGCCTGTTATCAAGACGTTTCGGGCGTTTCTCGCGAAAATGAGCGGATGCATAGCATGACAGACGATCCCTTCCCAACGCGTCTCGACAGGCTCATAACGCTCCGGGTCGGTCACGAAGCTGAGCGTGGCGTCCCGTTCGACGAGCAGCGTCATATTGTCAGTCAGGTCGAGCGGCCCCGTGATGAAGACGCCTTTCGGCACCCGAAGCGTACCCCCGCCGGCTTCGCGCAACTTCGAGAACGCAAGCGCGAAAGCGGCCGAGCAATCCGTCCTTCCATCCGGCTTGGCCCCAAAATCCTTGATATCATATATGGAAACCATGTGCTTTCTCCCGACAGGCGCCTTAGGCATCCAGGCGCCTGTGCCCATCGCATTGTGGGTCCATTCCATAAGGCTGGCAATTGCCTTTTCTGGAATCTTTTTGGACTTTTCTGATATTCATGCTTCGAGAATGAAAACTATCGCATTGACATCGAGTGTTGGCGGCTCAAGAATAAGGCAATGATCCCGCGCGGCAATCCGCGGAGGAGAAGTGCGTATTCACCCGGGAAAAGAGACAAGAAAAAGAAAACGTATCGCTTTCATGCTCGCTTCGATCCATAGCGGAGCCTCAACTAAAGTTTGGCCGCAAATTCTCAGTGAAAGCGAAAAAAGGCAATGCGCTCTTTTTGTGTTCCCCGGGGGCAGACTGGCAAGCCACGATGAATACGAATATATGAGGAATGGCATTTTCGATCTGATGAACTCCTGCAGTTTCGATGGAGCGATATGCTGGGCTTCATCGCTGAGCGGCTTTGCTTCCGAAAAACAGGTAGAGACTTTCCTCCTTTCCCGGATAAGCATTCCTCTCGTCACGTTCGGACTGAAGATCGGCGGAATGCCTGTTGTCAATATCGATGCGTACGCGGGCATGAAACAGCTGGTTTCTCACTTAGCAAGGCGCCATTCATGCAGAAAAATAGCGTATATCGGCGGTCCAAGGGCTCACTCTTCAGCCGAAGAACGCTATAAAGCCTATCGTGACGCGCTTGACGAATCCGGCCTCCGCTATGATTGCCGACTCGCCAGCCTCGATAACGCCTGGGACGATGGCCGAAGGGCTATGACAAAGCTTCTTGACGAAAGGTCCTTAAAGCCAGGTCTGGACTTCGACGCGTTCTGCGCGGCCAGCGACCTTCTCGCCTTCGAAGCCGCGAAGCTCCTTCAGGAAAGAGGCTTCAGAATACCGGCCGATATCGCCATGGGCGGTTTCAATGATTCCGATGAAAGCAACCTCCTGTCTCCCACTTACACGACGGTTCGGATGCCCTTCGAGCGGCAGGCTCTTCAGGCTTTTCATATGCTTATCGAAAAGCTCGATGGCAAGGAACCAGCGGACAAGATGCTGAAAACAAAACTCGTCATCAGGCAATCCTGCGGCTGTCTCACCGAATCGGTTCATCTGGCGGGCCTGTCCGCATCATCGCGATGGAAGCGCGTCGCTGGAGAGGAAGTTGTACCCGCGGAGACAGTACTGCTTAGATTTATTTCGGGGATAGCGGGATTCACCCCGGAAGAAACCTCAAGCTACCTTACGCCCATTGTTTCCAACTTCCTTGCTTCGCTGGCCGACCGCAGACGTGGCTCATTCATCAATACCCTCGATGCGATACTCAATGATTTCATTTACCAGGATCGTGACATCGAGATCTTCCAGGATATCCTTTCCGCCCTCCGCCTCGCTTGCAGAGCCTACGCGGAATCGACCGCATCGTCGGATATGCTCGAAAATCTCTTGAGCCAAGGCAGGGTATTGGTATCCGACGCGGGCAAGCGGATCGGCAACTACCGCGCGTGGAAGGAAAAATCAGTCGACCATTGGCTCAATATCCTCAATCATGAATTGCTCTGCGCCAAGGATTTCGAGTCGATCATCAGAATAGCCGGCCGCTATCTGCCCGAACTGGACATCGATTCGGGCTATTTCGTCCTGAACGGCAAGAGCCAGGGATTCAGGAATTTCATCGGCGGCTTCGAGGCGAGGATTGGAGGCGAAGGTACCGCGAAAATGCTCGATTTCAAGGCAAGCCGAAAGAATTTCCCCTCGAATCTCATTCTCCCCAAAGAAATTCATTCAGCCGATAAGGGTTCTTACATAGTTCTTCCTCTCTATTATGAATCCACTTCCTTAGGCTATGTGATACTGCGACTAAAAAGGAAGGATGCTTACATTTACGAGGAAATCAGGGCGCAGCTGTCATCGGCGATGAGGGGCGTGCTTCTTTTCGAACAGGTGAACGAAGCGAGAAAACGGGCGGAGAAAGCCGAGAAGATAAAAACTGAATTTCTCGCGGGAATTTCGGGTGAGCTGCAGGAGCCTATCGATTTCATCCACGATACCGCCATGAAGCTTCTCGCCGATAGCGACATACGGCACAGGGAAGAAATCGAGGCCATCGTCAGCCATTCTTCCCGTCAGAGCGAACTCACACGACATCTCCTCGATTTGTCCCTGGCCGAGGTCGATGATTTCTCGCTCCAGATGGCGCTTTTCAACCCACAGATTTTTGTCGCGCGTTTTGTCGCCGAAGCGGCGCCAAAGCAGAAAAGGAAAAAATGGGGCGCCATCGCGCCCGCGGCGCCGCCCGGCTTCATCCCCCTCGCCGCCGGCGACACTTCCCGTCTGAGCCAGGTGCTGGAAATTTTTCTCGACTGCCTCTTCCATGATCTTGGGGCTCAAGCGGCGAAAATCGAGATCTCCGTTTTGCCGGAGGGAATCGGTTTCAGGGTCAGCGGCCAGCCTGGCGCCGGGGGCGCTAAGGAGAAGGCGAAAGAGCTTCATTCCATCCTCGCGGCAGGACCGGGTCTCGCTTCGCTTGACAGGATGAAGATTGAAATGGAGCTTGCCAAACGCATTGCCTTCCTCCATGGCGGCGTCTTGTCATCCACCGAGTCGAGAGGCGAATTCAGCCTTGCCTTCATGCTTCCCTATCCTTCGCTCGAGGCTTCTCCTCAACTCGACACATTCGAGAAGAAAACCGACACGATAAGAGTGCTTGGCGGAAGCCTTCCCCCGGTTCTCCAACAAATTTTCTTTGGCTGGGACGCAAAAAAAATAGGCATCGCGGAAGCGGGAGGCGCCGATCCTTCGAAGGAGAGTTTCGCCCTCATCTATGTCGATCCAATGTCCATGAGCGCTGAAGAATCGGTCGCGCTTGGGCTTCTTCTCGAAAACAGCGGTTTCAGAAAGATGCGATGCATCGTGAGCGCCTTCTGCCTCGCTGTCGAGCTAGCCGCAAAGCCTCAATCGCTCGCGGATTTTCTTCAGCGCTACGCGCAAGTCAAAGCATCCGCGACTCTCCTTGTCATCGAAGCTGTTGAGCATTCCGACGATGACGCAGCGTATCTATGGGGACATCCACTCAAGGAAGGTTCAGGAATCCTGCGCTGCGGGAATCTGGAGGAACTTGGCGTCTTGATGAGGCGCGAGACGCCCCGCCTCATCATCCTCTCCGGACAAAGAAAGGATTTCGCGGAAATTCTCGCCGTGTCGCAAGAATATGCCAACATTCCCCTTCTCTGCGTCTCGAGCAAGTTCAACGATCCCTCTTTCGAACGACTTCTCGCCGAAAGGCCAAGGACAGCGCTCTGCAATTCCGGGCAGATTTTTCGCGAGATCATCCGAGAAGAGACGCTGCGCCTGCTCGGGGGAGAAGAGCTTCTTCCCACACAAACCGGCGCGACCATAATGAAAGCGATCTTTTTTCTCAACAAATATTTCCGCGAGCAGATATCGCGCTGGAAGCTGTCCGAATATCTCAATGTCAGCGAAGACTATCTCAGCAGGATTTTCCACAAACAGATGGGCGTTCCCCTCTGGGAATACTTGAACAGACTTCGAATAGGCTATGCGATCGATTTGCTGAGGAATTCCAGTGAGAGTGTCGCCGAAATCGCCTCCAGGTCGGGATTCCAGGATCAGGCGTATTTTTGCCGCGTTTTCCGCCGGATTGCCGGCCTGACACCGGGCGCGACGCGAAAAGATGCGAGGGGCGATGTCAGAAAAGTACAAGAATCTGACTGAAAATTTGCATAAAGCTCATATACTATACGAAGTGGAAACACTATGACATCATCGCCAACGACAATTGGACTTCCCTCAGCAGGCAAGACAGGCGCCGGAGGGCTATGGAAAAGCATCAAGCGTCACAAGGCGATATATTTTCTGTCTTCTATTTCCATGATTTACTTCGTTGTCTTCAAATACATTCCCATTTGGAACGCCCAAATCGCCTTCAGGGATTTCCAGGCCCTCGATGGCGTAACCGGCAGCCCCTGGGTCGGCTTCCAGAATTTCAGGGATTTCGTAAACTCCTATTATTTCTGGGAACTTATCCGAAACACTGTTTTTTACAGCATCGGCAAGATGGTCTTTTCCATCCCGGCGGCCATATTTCTCTCGGTAGCCCTTTATGAATGCAGAATCTTCTATCTTCGAAAGACCGTGCAGACTCTCGCTTACCTCCCTCACTTTCTTTCCTGGGTAATCATATACGCCATCCTTCTCGCCCTCCTCTCGCCATCGAGTGGCATCATCAACGATGTCATCAAGCTTTTCGGCGGGGAACCCATCTCCTTTCTCACGGACACGAAGGCTTTCCCCTGGATCGTCCTTGTGTCGGATACATGGAAGGAGATGGGATGGAGCGCGATTATTTTCCTGGCCGCGCTAATGGGCATCGACCCCTCGCTTTTCGAGGCGGCGACGGTTGAGGGCGCCAGCGCCTGGCAGAGGGTGCGTCACATCACCCTCCCTTCGATTCGACCCGTCATCGTCATGGTCGTTCTCCTCCGGCTCGGCACGATCCTCGACGCCGGCTTCAACCAGATTTTCATGCTGTACTCGCTCCCCGTCTACAGCGTCGCTGATATCATCGACACCTGGATCTACCGTCAAGGCCTCCTCGAATTCCGCTTCGGGCTGGCGACGGCGGTGGGCCTCTTCAAAGGAGTGTTTGGCCTCATCCTCATCATGGTCTCCAACAAACTGATCCGCAAATACACGGATTCCGGGCTTTATTGAAAGGACTGAAGGAATGAAGAGCGCTATTCGATTGACGAGAACCGACAGAATGTTCCACACCTTCATCGATGCCAGCCTTATATTGTTCCTGGCAGTTCTCTTCATCCCCATCTGGAGCACGATCGCCCTTTCTTTCCGCCCCAACGATTTCATCGGCTCGGCGCTGGATGGCATGCTCCTCGCGCCATGGAAATGGTCCACGGCGGCGTACAAAGCCCTTCTCGGCCACCGGGCATTCATCACATCGACATTCAACAGCTTCAGAATCTTCTTCGAGGGTGTGGCCACGGCCCTCTTTTTCACGGTCCCTCTCGCCTATGCCTTGTCCATCAAGACTTTGCCGGGCAGGAAGCTGCTCTATGGGATAGTGATCATACCGTACCTGTTCAATGTAGGGCTCATCCCCAACTATCTCCTCGTTTCGAATCTTGGCCTCATGAACAAACTCGCGGCGGTTTTCCTGCCGGGAGCCGTCAGTGTCTACAACACCCTTATCATGAAAAGCTTTTTCGAGGGCATCCCCGAGGAACTCAAGGAATCGGCGCGCATCGACGGCGCTTCCGAACTCACCGTTCTCTGGAAGATCATCCTACCCCTATCCAAGCCCATACTCCTAACGATAGGGCTCTACTATGGCGTCCATTTCTGGAACGATTTCTTCAACGCCATGCTGTACATCAACGACAGCAATCTCCAACCCCTGCCTATACTTCTGAGGAACATTCTTCTCTCCTCGGGGATGAACGAATACATCGAGGAAAGCGCCTTCGGCGAAGCGCCGATCGCGGCGATCAAGGCAGCCAGCGTCTTCCTAGCGGCGATTCCCATGCTCGTCGCCTATCCCTTCATCCAGAAATACTTCGTCAAAGGCACGATGCTCGGAAGCGTGAAAGGGTGAACTTTGGGGCTTCGCGCCCCTTTTCAAATAGTACCAAGGAGGTTCCCA
>Ga0172379_10001450_pt1 | contig 47021 bp, 38 predicted proteins | sample GrowelOW334metaG_FD_119756 | JGI IMG/M metagenome (GOLD analysis project Ga0172379, IMG submission 119756) | Groundwater microbial communities from an aquifer near a municipal landfill in Southern Ontario, Canada - Groundwater well OW334 metaG | ecosystem: Environmental > Aquatic > Deep...
GCCTGCACCTTTGTTGCGCGAAACTTACAGGTTCATTGGAGCCTGCGCGTTTCGCGCAACTTCGGCTCGGCTTCAAAACCGTCAATTTCGCCTTAAAAACCTTATGTCGGACAGGCTCCTAGACGGCTAAAAGATCAGCCGCTGGAATTTTATGATCATTTCAGCAGCTTGTCTCCGATGTTCTTTACTTCCGGGTCCAGCTGGGCCGCCCGGTCGGCGAAGGCCTTAACATCGTCCTTTTTATCCAGTTTCGCGGCGGCGCGGGCCGCGTTCAGCCAGACATTGGCGTCGTACGGGTCGGACTTGGCGGCTTTAAAATAATAATCCCCGGCTTCCTGATACTTCCCGGCCTTGAAGCTCAGGTTCCCCATGTCGTTAAGCGCGGCCGCGTTAACGGGATCCTTCTCAAGGATCTTGCCGAAATCCTTGGCCGCTTCTTCGGCTTCCCCGTACTGGGCGGACAGTATGCCCAGATTAAGGTTCGCGTCGGCGTCATCCGGGTTTTCTAAAAGGATGGCGCCGTAATATTTCCTGAAGTAATCATACCGCGCCTTGAGCATGACCGCAACGGCCTCTTTCACGCCGGCGTTGAATTTCGCGCGGTCCGGGTTGCTCTCGGCTTCGGTCTCGGGCAGGGTCACCGGCTCGAATTCCGCCCAGGAGGTCCGGACATCCGCCACTTTAACTTCGGCGGCCTTGCTCCGGTAGAGATCGGCCTCATGCTTTATGGAATTGTAAAAATCCTTCCCGACCATGGTCGTTTCCACCCCGGCCCAGTAAGTGTTGTTGTACTTTATCAGGTACTCCTCGGGGATACCGGCCTCCCTGGCGTCCGTTACGCCGGTGTCGAACATCAGCGCTATATGGCTGGGGTAATCCAGAAGGGCGGTATGCAGGCCGGCCGCCTCGAAGAGAGAGGCGAAAAGGGCCGTAAGATCGTCGCAATCCCCGCTTCTGAGCTTAAGCGTGTTCCTCGGGAACTGCACCGTGTCCGTTGTGAATTCCCTGGAGGATTTTTTGACCGAATAAGGGTTCACCGGGTCGGCCAGGTAACTGAGACCTACCTCTCCCAGGCCCTCCCAGATCATCAGCGCCGAGAGGACGTTCTCGTTGAGAAGGCCGGAGGCGGAGCTTTCCCCGGCCGAGCCGTCCTGGTATTTGCTCTTTTCGTTCAGGACGAACCTGCTGAAGCCGAAGACCGGCGTGTCCTTGGGCGTGATGAAGTTTGCCAGCCTGGCGGCTTTGTCCCAGATTATGGCGTTCTTGGAAAGCACTTTCACGGGCTTGTTAAGCGTGAAGGTCTTCTCCGCTCCGTCCTGGTAATAGGTCATGGTAAGCTGGCACTGTATGGGGGTATCCTCGTTGATGTTAAGGATGCGGTTATTGAGGGTGGCCTTCAGGTCCACTTCCGCCCTGGACTTGGGAGCTATCTCCGGCACGATGGTATCGGACGGGAAATCCATGAAATCCTTGAGAAAGAACGAAACCTTGACATTGCTGAAAGCGGCATCGGTGTTGTTCTGCACCGCTATACGGCCTATGGGATTCTTCATGTAATACTTATAATTGGCGGAGAAAATATAGCTTAGCTCCACCGGCACTATCTCCATGGGCGCCACATTAACGGAAGCGGGGCCCGTTCCACCGGAGGGGACGGCCGCCGCGCCTTTAAAATACCCGGCCAGGGGGGCGGAGCGGGCGCCGATATCGCCCGTCACGGAAACTCCGGCCACGGAGTAATAATAGGTCGTGTCGGAAGCCAGCGAGGAATCGGCATAGCCGGACTTGTCCGCCATCCCGATCTGCCGGTAATCACCGTTCTCGGAATCGGCCCTGTAGACGACAAAATTTTTAAGCCACGGGGTCTTGGCGGCCTGCCAGGAAACGACTATCCTGGTCTCATCGGCGGCGCATTTAAGGCCGGTGGGTTCTTCCGGCATATACGAGAGCGCGAAGGCCAGGATCTTGCCGGCGCCGCGATCCGCGACATAGACCTTGTTGTCGGCTATCTCCATGTATTGCGGGTCCATGAACTCGCGCTCTCCGGGCCCTTTCGAGAAAAAGCTGGAAATAAACTTTCCCTGCTCGTCGAAGATCTTTACGCTGTACGCGCCGCGGTCCAGAATATAGAAATAGGTCATGCCGTCGTAACCTATGGAAATGGGGTCCTGCAGGAGGCCGGAATCGTCCCAGACGCGCAGGAACTTGCCGTTGGCGTCGGTGACTATGACTTTTTTAAGGTCCGAATCCAGGATATACAGGTTGCGGAGGCGGTCGGTGCGAACGCCTACCGGCTTCCGCAGATTGATGTTGCCTATAACGGGACCGATGGAGAAAAGGAAGATGCCGTCGGAGTTGAAGGCCTGCACGCGCCTGTTGCCGGTATCCGCCACATAGATCACGCCTTTAAGGTTCACGGCAATGCCGGCGGGGTCGGAGAACTTCCCCTCCTTGGAGCCTTCTTCGCCGAACAAGTTGGCATAGGTCCCGTCGGCATTGAAGATCTGCACGCGGCCGTTGCCCGTGTCGGAAATGTAAAGCTGCCCCTTCGGGTCGGAGGCCATGCCTCGGGGGTTTTTGGCCTGTCCCTGTTGGGCGCCGCTGCGCATTATAACGGTTTTTCTGCTGTCCGTATCCACCAGCACGACTTCCCTGGTCTCCGGCAGGTAAGCGGCCACGCTCAGGTCCGGCCGCACGGCGAAGACCTCGCTCCTGTAGGCGTATTTTTTAACAGGGCCTTTAAGGTTGAAGCGGTCTATCGGCTGGGCATGCGGCAGCGCCTCCGGGTGCTCGCCTTCGAGCCGGATAGAGGCTATCTTTTTATTGCCCTCGTCCGCGAGGTAAAGAACGCCCGAGGAGTCGATAGCAATGCCGCGCAGCTTAAGAAATTCGCTCTTGCCCTTGCCGCGGGTGCCGAAAGTGCCGAGGATCTCCCCGGAAGCCGAGATCTCGCGCACCTTCCCTTCCCTGCCGTTTATGACATAAAGCACGCCATAAGCGTCCACGACCGCTCCGTCGTTGTCGAAAGCGTACTCTTTCACGGCATGTCCGGTCCTGTCATATTTCACGATGAGGGAATTGCCCGGATCCGCGACATAGATAAAACCCGCATTATCGACTGCGATCCTGCCCGGGTTCAGCTTGGTTAGATTGTCGGATTTCATTACGGGGAAGCCGTACAGGAAGATCCCGTCTGAATTAAAAACCTCCACGCGGGAATTGCCGGTGTCGGCCGCGTAGACCCGGCCGTCGGGCCCGAAAACCACATCCATAGGGGCGTCCAGCTGGCCGGGCAGGGAACCTTCGCTGGAGAAAGCCCACAGCAGGGAGCCGGATGCGTCAAGCACGGCTATACGGGAATTGCCGGTGTCGGCCACATAAATTTTACCGTTGCCGGCGCTGAGACCATTGGGTTCCTTCAGTGGAACGGAGCTTTTTTTAAGGAGTTTCCCCTCGGCGTCGAAAACAAATACCGCGTTGGCTTTGGAATCGGCGGCAAGGATCTTGCCGTCCATAACTGCCACGGCCGAAAGTTTGATCAAAGCGGGGTTTGAGATCTGGCTTTTAAATTCTATTTTCTCGTAGGCAGACAGATCCGGACCGACGGCGAGCAGAACGGCTAAAAGCTGAAATTTGCGCATTTTATCCTCCACGGAATGCAAACGGGTCGCGGGAACCTGTCCGACATAAGGTTTTAGGGCGAAATTGACGGTTTTGAGGCCGAACCGAAGCGGCGAACAAAATCCCTTATGCCGGACAGGCGCCTAACTGATTATAGTTAAATAAAATGTTATAAAACAATGTTTTGTCGCGCCAGGCACGGAGGTTTGTTCAGCGGCGGAGTTGCGGGGGAAAGTCCTTTCTCCCTGAAACACGCCTTGCCGTAAGGCAAGAAAACCGCGCAGGCGGCGTGGCTTATGCCCGCCGCCTGCGCGGTTATTTTTCATGCCCGACGAACCCGGAAAAACTTTATTCCTGCGATATTAAACCATACCCTGTCCGCACGGGATCCTGGGAATCGGACAATGTGGGAGAGATCACGGTTTTCAGGATCAGATACTTGCCGTTCCTCTTCACTTCAACGGTCGCCTGCTGAATAAGGTTGGCGAGCGTTATCGATTTGCCGCCGGAGACATCATAGTCCCAATACGATTTGCTATTGTCGTAGCCGATCTTGAAGTACACATCATAGACGGGCGCGCTAGGCACGAGATCGTGGTAACTGTTATCTTTCTCGCAAAAATCCAGCGCCGCACCTTCACGCTCGAGACCGCCCTTTTCGACGGCGGTGATCAGATCCACCCCGAATGACCGACACGCCGCTCCGATATTTTCTAAAATCGAAACCGTTTTCCCTTTCTCAAAAAGCCCGGCCAGTTTCGCATAAGCCTGCTCTTTCACTTGCGCGTCGGTAAGAGCCGGCCCCACCGGTGCGGGAACCGCGATCTCAGTCTTCCCAGTGCCGGTCCCTACGACCGCCTCGGTAAGCGAGTCCATAGCTTCCCCTGCATAAGCTCCGCCGGCCAAGCACAGCATAACCGCCGTAAATATAACCTTTCTCATCGTGATCGCCTCCATATCATTTCAGCCGGCCCTCATTGATCGTTAAAAGTGCAATGATCCGCGCTTATGTATAGTATGAACAACGGCAATGGTTTACGCATGGGTACAAAGGGAAGAGCTTCCCCGGAAAAAGGCCCACCGGCGGATAGGACCGTACACGCACGGCTGTCTACAAACTTTAAGGAAACGGCAGGCCTGCAAGTTCGAGGGGCCTGCCGCGGTATTAGAGATGTTAACAACTCTTTAAGTTTTTTTACTTTCTTCGCGGCCCGCTTAACTTATAGAATGTCCTTGTGTGCGATGGCGGCGGTATTAGGGGCGACCCGCCGCCTCTGCCCGCCCCCTGTACGCTCTACCCTGTGATCAAGGAAAGACAATGAATATCGCATTTATTAAAAGACTTATTTTCACTTCCATAGGAAGAAAAGCCGTCATGGCGGCGACGGGCCTTATGCTCGGGGGCTTCATGTTGTTCCACCTGGCCGAGAACCTGCTCCTGTTCAAAGGGGAAGTGGCCTACAATACCTGGGTGGACTTTCTGCTCTCGAACCCCATGCTCCCCCTGCTTGAATTGGGACTCGCGGCGGTCTTCCTGGCGCACATCGTGGCCGGGGCCTGGGTGCGGCTTGAAGACTGGCTGAACGCCCCGCGCGGCTATGTGGACCGCAAGTGGCAGGGCGGCAGGACCATCGGCTCGGCCACCATGCTGTATACCGCGGCCCTGATACTCGCGTACCTGGCATACCACATGGCCACCTTCCGCTTCGTGGACCATTCCATAGGTTTCTATCAGATGGTAACCTCGGCCTTCAGAAACCCCGTCTTCACGGCCGTATATGTGGGAGGAGCGCTGGCTCTGGTGCTTCACCTGACCCACGGTATGCAGAGCGCCTTCCAAACTTTGGGCGTAAACCACCCCAAATACACGCCTTTCATAAAAATAGGAGGCTTTCTGACGGCTATTATGATGACGGGCTTCGCGCTCATTTCGGTCTATTATCTGCTGGATCTGGACCTCAAAGCCGCCGGAGACACGCTGCAGACGACGATACAGTAAGCGGACAGGCCGCAGGCAATTGAGCTATCGGGCGGGACGGCCGCGGATCAAAACCACCGCCTTCGGTCTTTACGCCTATAGCCTCGCAATATATCACAGGAGAATAATTATGACGCTGGACGCTAAAACTCCCTCCGGACCGATAGAAAAAAAATGGGACAGCCATAAGTTCAACCTTAAGCTGGTCAATCCCAATAACAGGAGAAAGTACGATATTCTCGTGATAGGTTCCGGCCTGGCCGGCGCCTCCGCCGCGGCTTCCCTGGGGGAACTGGGCTATAATGTGAAAGTTTTCACATTGCACGATTCCCCCCGCCGCGCGCACTCCATCGCGGCGCAGGGCGGCATCAACGCGGCCAAGAACTATCCGAACGACGGGGATTCGGTCTGGCGCCTTTTCCACGACACGATAAAGGGCGGCGACTACCGCGCCCGCGAAGCCAATGTCTACCGCCTGGCCCAGGTCTCGAACCAGATCATAGACCACTGCGTGGCGCTGGGTGTGCCTTTCGCCCGAGAATACGCCGGCCTGCTGGCCAACCGTTCCTTCGGCGGCGCCCAGCTCTCCAGAACTTTCTACGCCAGGGGCCAGACAGGCCAGCAGCTCCTCTTGGGAGCCTACTCGGCCATGATGCGCCAGGTCGCGGCCGGCACGGTGGAAATACTCAACCGCCGCGAAATGGCGGACATCGTGGTAAAGAACGGCCGGGCGCGCGGCATCGTGGCAAGGAACCTCGTCACCGGGGAACTGGAGTCGCACTCCGGACACGCGGTGCTGTTGTGCACAGGCGGCTACGCCAATGTCTTTTACCTTTCCACCAACGCGGCCACCTGCAATGTTTCGGCGGCCTGGGCCGCCTACAAGCGCGGCGCCGGTTTCGCGAACCCGTGCTTCACGCAGATCCACCCCACCTGCATCCCGCGTTCGGGCGACCACCAGTCCAAGCTGACGCTGATGAGCGAATCCCTGCGCAACGACGGACGGGTGTGGGTGCCCAAGACCAAAGGCGACAAGCGCCCCGCCAACCTGATCCCCGATCCGGAACGGGATTATTTCCTAGAGCGGCGTTATCCGGCGTTCGGCAATCTGGTCCCCCGCGACATCGCTTCCCGCGCGGCCAAAATGGTCGCGGACGAAGGCAAAGGCGTCGGCCCGACGGGCCAGTCCGTCTACCTGGATTTCCGCGATTCCATCAAACGCAAAGGCCTCGAAAAGATCGGCGGCGAATACGGAAACCTCTTCGACATGTATTACCAGATCACCGACGAAGACGGCTACAAGACGCCCATGCGCATCTACCCCGCCCCCCATTACACCATGGGCGGCCTCTGGGTGGACTACAACCTGATGACCACCATCCCCGGGCTCTTCGCGCTGGGCGAAGCCAACTTCTCCGACCACGGCGCCAACCGCCTGGGGGCTTCGGCGCTCATGCAGGGCCTGGCCGACGGGTTCTTCATCGCTCCGTCCACCGTAGGCGGCTACCTGGGCTCGGCGACGTTCGAGGCAGTGTCCGGGGACGACGCCGAGTTCGGCGCCTCCGCCAAACAGGTCCAGGAACGGATCAACAGGATCCTGTCCATCAAAGGCAAAAAAACGCCTGGCGAACTGCACCGCGCTCTGGGCAATGTGATGTGGAACGATTGCGGCATGGCGCGCAACGAAGCCGGCCTGAAGAAGGCCCTGAAAAAGATCCCAGAGATCCGCGAGGAATTCTGGTCCGAGGTCATGGTCCCCGGAGCCGACAGGGACTTCAACCAGACGCTGGAAAAGGCCATGAGAACGGCCGACTTCCTGGAGTTCGCGGAACTCTTCGTCAAGGACGCCCTGGAACGCAAAGAATCCTGCGGCGGACACTTCCGCGAGGAATCCTGCACGGCCGAGGGCGAGGCAAGGCGCGACGACGCTAATTTCTCGCACTCAAGCGTCTGGGCCTACGCCGGCGAGGGCAAAGAGGCTGTACTGAACAAAGAGCCTTTGACCTTTGAGCACATCAAGATGGCGGAACGAAGCTATAAGTGAGGGTCAGGAGAATTTATCATGAACAACCATTTCAGCGTCACCATCCGCGTCTGGCGGCAGGACGGGCCGAAAGAACCCGGAAGAATGAAGGCCTACACGGTTACCGACCTTTCGCCCGACATGTCTTTCCTTGAAATGCTGGACCTGCTCAACGAAGACCTGATAAAAAAGAACGAAAAGCCCATAACCTTCGAAAGCGACTGCCGGGAAGGCATCTGCGGCTGCTGCGGCCTGGTGGTGAACGGCGATGTTCACGGCCCGGACGAGCATTCCACCGTCTGCCAGCTGCACATGCGCCGGTTCAAGGACGGCGATGTGATCACCGTGGAGCCCTGGCGCATAAAATCTTTCCCGGTGCTTAAAGATCTGGTAGTGGACCGCTCCGCCTTCGAGCGCATCATGGCCGCCGGCGGCTACATTTCCGTCAATACCGGCTCCGCTCCGGACGCCAACGCCATCCCCGTGAACAAAGAAGACGCCGAAGAAGCGATGGACGCCGCCGCCTGCATAGGCTGCGGAGCCTGCGTGGCCGCCTGTCCGAACGGCGCGGCCATGCTGTTCACCGCCGCCAAACTTTCCCAATTCGCCTTGCTGCCCCAGGGCCGGCCCGAGCGGTCCCGCCGCGCGCTCGGCATGCTTGAAGCCATGGACAAAGAAGGTTTCGGCAACTGCTCCAACGAATACGAATGCGAAGCCGTCTGTCCTAAGGAAGTGAAAGTTTCCAACATCGCGCGGCTGAACCGCGAGTTCCTGCTGGCCAACTTCTTAGGCAAGGCGGAGCCCAAAACCGGCGCGGCGCGCCTGATCTCCACGCCGGACATACCGGAAGACGAATAATAAAATGTCGTAAAACGACATTTTATCGTATCCGGCACGGGATCTTATCCATCCCGTGCCGGAAAAATTTTTAATCGGCACCAAGTTTTGGTTTGCGTGCCAAAATGGCTTTCCAGCACCTCCTGGAAGGAGATAGAAAAAATTATTTAACACTTTCGGGCGGGTTATTCGGATGTATCGTGAATGGGCGGGGCATCCCGCGGCTCATTAGCCAAAGCCGATCAGCCGGCGTTACATTACTGAGCTGATCAGGAGATTTATGAACGGCAAAAAACTTATATTTAAATATCAAAAAATGTTCGAACTTAAGCAACCTGAGACCAAATACCGTAATGTTTCCAAAGACGGAGTGAAGATCGTGAAGGCGGGAGACAGGGAAATCCTGGAAGTCTCCCCGGAGGCGCTCGTTACCCTGGCCCATCAAGCCGTCAGGGAGGTCTCCTTCCTGCTTCGCCCCGCCCATCAGGAACAGGTGGCGAAGATCTTCAGCGACCCCGAAGCCTCGGAGAACGATAAATTCATCGCTTTCTGCATGCTTGAGAACGCCGCCATCTCCGCGCGTTTCGAACTCCCCTTCTGCCAGGATACCGGCACCGCCGCCATAGTCGCAAAAAAGGGCGAGCAGGTCTGGACCCGCTCGGATGACGCCGAACTGCTGTCAAAAGGCGTCTGGCAAGCCTATACCACCGAGAACCTCCGCTACTCCCAGACCCTGGCCCTGGACATGTACGCCGAAAAAAATTCCGGCGACAACCTCCCCGCGCAGATAGACATCTACGCTGAAACAGGCATGGAATATGAATTCCTGTTCATCGCCAAAGGCGGCGGCTCGGCCAACAAAACCATGCTTTATCAGGAAACCAAAGCCACGCTGACCCCGGAAAAACTCGAACCCTTTCTTATAGAAAAAATGAAGTCGCTGGGCACCGCCGCCTGCCCGCCCTACCACATCGCTTTCGTCATAGGCGGGACCTCGGCCGAAATGTGCCTTAAAACCGTGAAACTGGCCTCCGCCGGTTACCTGGACACCCTGCCCGGCTCCGGCGACGAAACCGGCCGCGCTTTCCGCGACAAGGCCCTGGAAGCCCGGCTCCTTGCGGCCGCTTACAAGCTCGGCTATGGAGCGCAGTTCGGCGGCAAGTATTTCGCCCACGATGTCCGCGTAGTCCGCCTGCCCCGCCACGGCGCGTCCGCCCCGATCGGCATGGGCGTCTCATGCTCCGCCGACAGGAACATTCTGGCCCGGATCGACAAAGGCGGCCTGTGGCTGGAGGAAATGGAAAGGGACCCGGGCCGTCTTATACCAAAGGACATCCGTACGAAATTTTCATCCTGTTCCAATTGCGTGAGCATAAACCTTAACCGGCCCATGAAAGAGATAACCGCCGAACTTTCAAAATATCCCGTCGGCGCCCGGCTTTCGCTGCACGGAAAGATCATAGTGGCGCGGGATATCGCCCATTCCAAATTCAAGGAGCTTCTGGATAAGGGCGGTCCGCTGCCGGAATATCTGAAGGCCCATCCGGTCTACTACGCGGGCCCCGCCAAGCAGCCGAAAAACAAGCCGGCGGGCTCTTTCGGCCCGACCACTGCCGGCCGCATGGATTCCTATGTCGAGCTGCTGCAGTCCAAAGGCGCGTCCCTGGTCATGATAGCCAAGGGCAACCGCTCGCAGGCCGTGACCGACGCCTGCAAAAAGCACGGCGGATTCTACCTGGGCTCGCCCGGGGGCCCGGCCGCCCTTCTCGCGGAACGGAATATAAAAAAGGTCAAACTCCTGGATTACCCGGAACTCGGCATGGAAGCGGTCTGGGAGATAGAAGTGGAAGATTTTCCGGCTTTTATTCTGGTCGACGACAAAGGGAACGACTTTTTTAGGCCATAAAACTTTGTTCTATAACATTTTATTTTTTGTAGAATCCCTGTAGGAGCCCGTCCGTCAATTTCGCCTTAAGAACCTAATGCCGGACAGGCTCCTAAGGAAACATATCGCGATGTCCAAAATAGGCGAAATGTCGACGGCCGTATTTTTGCTGCTTTCCTTGGCGGCCTGCGGACAGCTGGAAGGGAACACACCGGCCGACAAAATGGGCAAAGCCGTCAGGAACGATTCGGTTTCAGCGGTCAAAGAACTGCTGGCGGATGCCGTACCGGTGGATGTAAGAAATAAAGCCGGCTGGACGCCTCTGATGCTGGCCGCGTCCAGGGACAACACCGACATTATAAAAGTTCTGCTGGAGAACAAAGCCGAGATCAACCTCCGGGAGAACAAGAAACAGACGGCTTTGCATGTGGCGGCCAGGTGGAGCAGGCTTGAAACCGTAAAATATCTGCTAGTCAACGGCGCGAACCCGGACCCGCGGGACTATCTCAGCTGGACCCCCATGATGTGGAGCGCGCTCCAGGGGAAAACTGAAATAACCAGAGCCCTGATAGAAAGCGGGGCTTCCGTGAATATATCCGACGCCGACGGGAACACCCCGCTCATACTTGCCGCCTGGCGCGGGAAATCGGACGATGCCGACCTTTTACTGGCCCACGGCGCGGACTTGAGCCACGCCAATAAGTCGGGATTGGACGCGGCCGCTGTGGCCGAAAAAAACGGCTACCCGGAGCTTGCGGCAAAGCTTCGCGGCGAAAAACCCTGAAACAGGAAATTCATCCCGTAATATGACAAAAACAAAAAATGGTTTTACTCTGATGGAACTTATGATCGTGATCGCCATTCTCGGTATGCTGTCCGTCATTGCCGCCGGCAAATTCACCGAACTGGTCGCGAAATCCAAAGACGGTTATACCAAAGGGGCCCTGGGCAATATACGGTCGGCGCTGGCGGTATACTACGCCGACAACATCTCCTATCCCGCCGATGATCTCTCCTCGCTGACGGCGGACGGGAAATATCTTAATATCCTGCCGAAAGCTAAGCTGCCCAATACAGGCCACCCGGACACCGCCTCGGTAGCGACCGGCGCCTCCACAGGCTCGTTCATCACCGATGCGGGCGGCTGGGCTTACGATAATAACTCGCTGGATACGGGCTGGGGCAGCATAAATGTCAACTGCGGCCATAAAAACACGAAAGACGAAACCTGGAGCGGCCAATAAAATAAAACGTCGTAGAACGACATTTTATCGTGCCCGGCGGCCCCATGCCCCCGGCACGCCCGCGAACCTGCAGGCCTGCCGTTTCCTTAAAATCTTTTTAGACAGCCGCGGCCCAAAAGGCCTATAAATACGCGGACTTTTGACGCGAAACCACCAGGCCGGAAGAATCAGGCTTCCAGCTGCAAAATTTGTTAAACTCGTGGTATAGGATCGCCCGGAAATACCGGCTGAATTCATGGAGGTCAGAATGAACCTAAAAATACAATTCTTAATGTGCGCGGCGCTGTCTTTTTCCGCGGCCGTCTGCGCCGCCGGAGAACCTTCCTTCCGGACGCTGAGCCTGGCGTATAATGAGACAGGCTCGGAGATGCCCGTATTGCGCACCGCATACGCCGCCAAAGCCGGGAAAGATTATCCGCGGCCCGACGCCGAAACCCTGGCCAAGCTCGCCAAGCGGATCCCCGGTCTTGACACGCAAAACCTGCGCCTGGTCTCTTTCGAGGACGCGGACGCGGTGCTCGGACCGGCCGCGAAAGCGAAAGACAGCTATCTGGACCTTTTTACCGCCGCATACCTGGGGAACGGCGGGAGTATGCTGTACTATCTGCCCCAGGAGGTCCTGGTCCGCATCGGGAAAAAATACGCCGTGGAAGCGCTGCCCGTCTCCGGAACCACAAAGGACGGTAAACCCTTCAAGATGGAAGCCCTGGTGGCCGGAAAGGGGCAGGTGAATTTTCTTTACGATCTGACCGGAAAGTTCAGTTATATGGAAGAGAAAAATGAGGTCGTGGTCTCCAAAGCCGGGAAGGTGGTTTACCAGATCCAGGGAGCCGGGGATGTCATGGTCGACGGCCTGAGCGGCTGCGGCTGCCTAGCGTTCCTGTGCGGGTGCGCTGAGGTGCAAAGAATGACCAAGATATCCGGTTCCCAGATGCGCGTGGAAACAAGCAGAGGCCCCCAGACCGAAGCGCTTCTTCCCATCCGCCTGAGATAAGAAGTTTCTACACGGATCCTGCGAAGAGCATAGCTCTCCACCGCCCGCACCCGTTAACGAACTGCACGGTTTTTTGCAAAAAAATCCCACCTCAGCTCCGACACGGGGATGGATCCTTCCCGTGTCGGACACGATAAAATGTCGTCTTACGACATTTTATTTGCAGGTTTTCTTTATAGGGCCGGCATACGAAAGCTTGCCCGGATCGCGAACCACGCATCTGTCGTTGATGTTATCAAAGAACAGATTCCGCTTATCGCCCGGGTTATAAAGGAAAACCGGTTCTATATACTCGTATTCTATCCCGATATACAGGCTCGGAATGTTCCCCAAATCAGGATTATTCTGCAAAGCCGCATCGACAAGGTCCCTTATAGGGATCCTGCTGGAAAGAACGACCGGGTTGGCCCAGTTCCTGGCGGCGCTATAATCCGGGGTCGTGAAAACGCCGCCGTGGGAATCAAAATTGAACTCATTGATAGTGGCTAACGCCGCACCGGCATCCGTGTATTGCTCCCGCGTCCCGCGGTAAAGATCTATGTATCCGACGGAACCCTGCGACCCGGAGAGGCGTTTTATAAGCTGCAACGAAGCGCCCTGCGCATGGGGAGTAAAAGCCTTTCCGTCCCATTCGAACCACGGCTGCCTGGTCAGAAGTTCCGCGGCGGAATACTTGCGGCGCGGGTATAGGGTCCCGGGCACTCCATCCTTCCTGCTGCGGTAAAAGCCCTCGGCGTAAATATCCCCATTATACAAGGACAAGCCGCCAAAATACCTTGTCCCGTTGCCGGTGAGAGGATACAGCATCGCAGGCTTCGTCAGCGACATGTTGATCGCCTTAGTGAGGTTGCAATCGTCGAACGACATAACGCCGATGTCGAAACTGCCGTCCTGGATCTGTTCTATGTCGCTCTTAAAAAGGAAGTTGGACAAAGCATCGGCGTCAAGCGCTTTGCTCTGGAGGGCCTTTTCCAGCGCGGCTTTAAAAGTGGCCGCATCATAGGGCGCTCCGGCGGACAAAACTTCGTTGCAGCCTGTGTCGATGGTGGTCTCCGCGTCGGGATTATCAACGGAGGGGCTGTTATCGTCGGGATTATCCACATTCGCATAAACACCGCCGGTCAGCCCCAGCATCACCGCCATCATAATCATTTTTATCATCACTGCCTCCTCTCAGGTCGTCGATTGAGCACGCGACCATCTACATAGTTTCGGATGTCCCGGAGATCGGCGCCTGGGCATAAAGGGAATATTTATCACGGAAAAGGTCCTACAGGTTTACCGGGACTACGCCCGCACGCCCGCGAACCAGCAGACCTGCCGTTTCCTTTTTTCCCAGAACAGCATCAACAATTGTCTTTGTCAGGTCGCAGAAACCACTGGGTGGGCTAATTGTGCTGTATCATAATTAAGGGTGGGGAGATATTAAATATTGAGTTCGCGGCAGGTAACTTAATTGGAGCGGGATGACGGGGGTGTGGGGCTGACGGGCCGTCGCGCAGGGTGAGGCTTACGCAAGCGCCGAACCTAGTGTAGCGTCCACGGTGTGGACGATAGCGTGCCCGGCAGCTCCATGCCCCCGGCACACCCGCGAACTTGCAGACCTGCCGTTCCCATAAAACTTTCCAGGGACACGCCCGCTCCGGCGGCACGGCCGTCGGCAAAGATAGGGGGCCTCCTCTGTTAATGGTAAAATGTCGCTGGACCGGTTTATATGAAAAATTACCATTTTTTTCCTGTTTTTCTGGCGCTTTTGGCGTCCTACATAGGCCTGCATGTTTACTCGGCCTCCTGGTTTTCACGCAGTTTCGCCGCGGCGGCTCCCGCCGCACGCAACCTGCGGCTGCTTTTTCTGCTCCTGGCCCTGTTCGCCCCTTTAACCATGTTCCTGCGCCACCGGTGGTCCGGTCCGGAGCTTGAATGGTTCTACACCGCGGGTTACGCCTGGATGGGCATGATCTTCCTGGCCGGCGTTGTTTTTATTTCCGCGGACCTGCTTAAGAACGGTTTAAAATATTTTATCAGCCCGGCCGGACCGCAATATTACAGGTATTGCGTCCTGGCGGTCCTGGGGTTTATACTTGCTTATGCTTTCTATGGAGGGCTAAAAGCCCCGGCGATAAAAGAGCTCAGGATCACTGTTCCCGGCCTGCCGCCGTCCATGGAAGGCATAAGGATAGCCCAGATCTCGGATATGCACATAGACTCCGGCTATAAACTCCGCCGGTTCGCGGCGGAGGTGGACCTGGTCAATGCCGCCAAACCCGACCTGGTGCTCTTCACGGGAGACCTGGTGGACCCCGGACTGACCCGCAGCGACCGGCTGGCCGGGCTGGTACATAAATTCAAGCCGAGGCTGGGCGTCTACGGCGTGCTTGGCAACCACGAATATTATTTCGGTTATGAAAGATCCGTGGCCTGCTACAAAGAATTCGGGATAAAACTCCTAAGGAACGAAGCCGCGGATGCGGGAGGCATCCGCTTAATAGGATTCGGAGACATCCTCGCCGAAAAGATGACGGAAACAGATGTCGCGGACATTTTAAAAAAATATCACCGGCCCGGAATTTCCATTTTGATGACCCACCAGCCGGTCATGTACCGCCTGATGGCCGGAAGCGGGGACTTCGTCGGCTTTTCCGGCCACACCCACCGGGGACAGCTCTTCCCTTTCCATCTGTTCACCCGCGCGTTCTATAAATACTTTTACGGGCCGTACCGCGTTAAAAACTCTTTTTTCTATGTCACTTCCGGCGCCGGGACCTGGGGTCCGCCCATGCGCCTGCTGGCCCCCTCCGAGATCCCCATGATCACCCTGACCGGTAAAAATTTTTAGCCTGAACCCCGCTGTTTCAACTGGAACTTTCAGGTTAATCGGCGAAGTGTATTACATAGCGGTTTACAAAACCGGAGATGATGGCCGCCACCACCAGCAGGGCCCAGGGCACGCCCGCCAGGGCGGCCTTGATGATATAGGTGAACGGTATAGGAAGGAGGAGAAGAAGAAAAACACGGGACTGGAAAAACAGCTTCAGGGAATCCACCGTTATCGTACTGGACGGAGCGTCCTGCCCCACATCCCAGCCGAGCCGCGCAGCCGCCTCTTCCACCCGCTGCAGATTGCTGAAAACAAGCAAGCCCTGAAAAAATCCTCCGGCGGCCGCCCCGCCCAGGGCTTCGACCGTTTTCAGGTCGGTCAGCCTGCCCGCTTTATATGTCCGCCAGTTTTTTTCACGCATCACGGTCCAGTAGGTTATCGCCATGTTTACGCGGCCGTTCTCCTTTATATCCGGCATCGGGGGCAAAACCCGGCCGGAACGGGCGGCCTTCGAGCTTAAAGGCGGTACGACCGGAAGCGGTTCGGAGCTTTGGAACGGCCGCCGCGGTTCATGTTTGACCGCGGGAGCGGAGACGATCATCATCTCCGGCCCCTGAGCCGCGCCGCGGTTCCTGTAACCGTCAAAGAATCTGGCGGCGCCGGCGCTGTCGGCCAGGGCGGTTGAAAGCCCTTCCAGCCCGGAGAACGAAGCCGACCGCTCCGGTCGCGCTGGAACCTGGCCGGCCAGGCTTTCCCGCACGGCCCCGCAGCCGGTAAAGACGAAATAGTGCACTTCCGTCCTGAACTCTTTATCCAGATACCTGTCGGCGGTCTTAAGGTCTTCCCCGTTAAGATCGCAGTTCCTGAACCTGTCTGTCAGCGCCGAAACTTTTTCTTTTTTAGCCGCCAGTTCTTTGCCCGCGGCCGCGCCGAATTTTTGACTGATATCCAAAATGACATCCGGTGTAAGAGAGGAGGGAAGCCTTGCCGCCTGCTCGACAGACCAAGGGGCGCAAGCCTCTTTATAAAGCGCAGGAAGATCCTTGGCCGAGGCGCAAGATGCGGTCAGGAACGCCAACGCGGCGCTCATAATGATCTTTGTGCTGTTCTTCATCCCGCGTATATTTTAACGGGGAGAAGCGGGAGCCGCTAGGGCCCTAAGGGCCGGAAAAACCGGACAAAGGGCCTAAACCGGCGGCGACTGACCGGCTCACGGCCACCGAAAATTTTAAGGGAACGCAGGCCTGCGGGTTCACGGGCCTGCCGGGGGCTAAAAATTTTTGCCGCAAAAATTTTTAAAGATACCGGACGGATTCCGGGCCGCAGTTCAGGAGCAGGTCCAGGGCGGACATATCCGGTTCAAAACCTTTAAAAGCCTGCGGATAGGGCAGGACCTTGAAATCCTGCCAGGATAGTTTTATACCGCTCCGGTCAAAAAGGCTTTCATCCAGATAGCTTTTGCCGCCGGCTCCGGAGAGATATTCATCCGCCCCCGAGACTTTACACAGATCGACCAGCCTTTGAGTGGAGGCCGAAGCGAGGCCGAATCCGGAGGAAAATTTTACCGGGGTTTTTATGCCGAAAGCCGACCTGAGGAATTCCATGGTCTCAAGGGCTATTTCGGCCAGCCGGGCGTAATTGCGGGAATATATTTTTTCTAAGGCGGGCGCGTAATCCCTGAAATATTTCGCCCTCGAATAATTGACGGCGAGGGCCTTGAGATGGGCGTTTCTCCAGTCCGCAGCCGTCTCTATCTCCGTTTCATTTATGGTCTGCGAAAATTTACCCTTCGCCAGGACCGGCACGGTCAGATACTGCCAGCCCGAAACGGAACGGATCCTGTTCCGGTTCTGAAATTCCCTGCGGGCGTACTGCACATCGTCCAGATAAATAAAAAGCTCCGAGCTTTTCATCTTCGAGAAAAAGCGGAGCCCCGGAAAATACTGCAGTTGATGCGCGCCTAATTTCATTTTCTGGCCGTAACTATGAACGAAGAGCCGGTTAAAAACTTTCCGAAAGAGGCGTAATATACCGCCTCCGAAAAAAGATAGTATAAGAATTTAAACAGGCCGGTAAAAGAGCCTCCCAGCCGCCCGCCGGTCCCATACGGGTCCCCTGAAGTTGGCCGGGAATTATTTGTCCTTATATCGTTGAACCCGGCCGACCTCAGCATCCGGCGAAGGCTTTCGGCCGTAAAGTTAAAGTTATGCACTACCGACGGCCTGAGACCCAGGACCTCAAAGATCCTCCGCCCCTCAAGCGCCATGTGGAAAGCGCCGTTGAATTCCCTTATATAGATCACTCCGCCGGGTTTAAGGATACGATACAATTCCGCCGCGGCCTTAGGCGGATCCGACATCTGCGAAAAAACCTCAAAGGCCGTGGCCACATCGTAGAAGTTCTCAGGAAGCCCCAGTTCTTCCACCGGCCTGGTATAAACCATGAATCCTTTTTTTAACGCGGCGGACGCGGGACCGGGGGAGATCTCCACGCCTTCGGCCTGCCAGCCTTCCTTTTCCGCGGCGGCCAGAAGATCCCCGTAAGCCGAACCGAGATCCAGCAATTCTCCTTTTCCAGGCGCCGGTTTTTCCAGAGTTTTAAGGGCCCGGGCGAACAGTTCCCGTTTGGCCGAAACATAAATATCTTCCAGCGCGCCCGCCGCATATTCCGGCTCCCCAAAGCGTTTTTCGTCAAGCCAGGCAAGGCCGCAACCCCCGCAGCGGCTTATGCCGGGTCGGTAGGCCCGCGCCGCACTCTTGCCGCAGACAGGACATTCTTTTTCCATGGTCTATCGCTCGCCCGCGGAGCCGGTCTTTTTAAAGCGCATGGCGCGGCCGGTCCCGGGGCGTTCGCCCAGCCTGCCGCTAAAACCGTCCCGGATCCCGCCGCTGATCGCCATGATCTTTTCCACCGACGCCGCGGGGCGCAGAAGAACGAAAGCGGCTGAAAGTTTTAATGCGTACGCCAATACTCTTAAAATATCAGCGGGCCTGCGGTAAAGCAGATAAATGTAGATCTCGTTGCGGAACGCATAATAGAGCCTTGACGGATCGGAATACACCCTGGCGCGCAGACCGAAGAACCGCAGCTCGGTCTTGCCGTCCATGCGGCTCTCGATGCATCTGCTTGCGGGCGCCCAATAGAAACGGTATCCCAGCCGCGTAAGACGCAGCGAATACTCCAGGTCTTCGCCGTAAAGGAAAAAATTTCGCTCGGGCGGACCGGCGCGGCCGACGGCCTCGGCGGTCAAAAGGGTCCCCCTCCAGGGTATTACCGGCAGACGGGTCGGGTAAGGGACCGGATGTCCGGCCCCGACGGCGCGGACCGCGCAGACCCGCTCTTCTTCGGGGAATCCCTTCAGGGTCCCGACCGCCCACGCGAGAGCGTCTGGTTCCGGACTGACATCGTCGTCAAGCGTCCAGATCAGTCCGCAGCCGCGCTCAAGCGCCAGGCGCAGCCCTTCGGCGTAGCCTCCGGCGCTGCCGGTATTACGGGGCAAACGGACATACACGACCCCGGGGAACCGGGCGGCGACCGAAGAGGTCCCGGCGTCGCCGGCATTATCCACCACAATGCTGAGGTCGGGACGCCTGCTTTGAGCCTCAAGCGCCCTCAACAGAGCCTCCAGCATACCGGAATTGTTATAGGTCACTATCACGGCCGCTATCCGGGTCATATTCCGCCCCCGCGCAGGACAAAGCGGGCACGGATGCATTCTCCGCGCCGGGGCATGACCGCGTCAAGCGCCCGCATCAGCGTCATAAGGAGCATCCGCCCGGGCAGCGAACGCAGGAAGGCGGGCGGGAGGCGCCCCGGAAGATCTCCGGGCCGCGCCGCCCTCAGATGCGCGAGAGAATGCGGTAAAAAATAGTCGGCGCTGGAGGTGCGTATATAAACCGGTTCGAAACCGCTTTCGCGCATCAGCCGTTCCAGGGTCTCCGGAGTAAAATGCAAAAGGTGGAACGGCGGGTCCAGCCCCTGCCAAGAGGCGCCGAAGAACTCCGCGGCATAGCTCCGGATATTCGGGCAGTAAACGGTAAGCGTTCCCCCGGGCTTAAGAAGCCTGGAGATCTCCGCCAGCGCGGCGCGGGGATCGGGAAGATGTTCGAGAACATGCCACAGCACGGCGCCGTCGAACGAGCCGGCCGGAAGGCCGGTCCGCTCCAGCGGGGCGCAGCTCACCGGAAAGCCCCGGCTGCGGCAGTGAGCGCAGGCCTCCGGGTTGGGCTCGATGCCAGCGGGTTCGCAGCCGCAGGCCCGGAGTTCCTCCATCAAACCGCCGAATCCGCAGCCGGCATCCAGAATGCGGCCGCGGGAACCGGCCAGGAACTCCGCAAGATATTCTCCGGAAAAAGAATGATACAGCCGCCGAAGACGGGAATACCGGCTTATCACGCTCAGCCGGGCGGAAGGGGCGGAAAAATGAGACCGGTTCAGGCGGAGCAGTTCATCCGTTGACGGCCGGGGCGAAAGCCTTATAAGGCCGCACCCCCCGCACCTGACCAGCGAATATTCCGCCGCTTCCGGCGCCTGGAAGCCTCTTACCCGCATATAGGCGGAGGCGGCGGGGTGGCGGCAGACGGGACATTCGGCGCTATTCATTCAACAGTTCCTCCGCCTTTTTAAAAACTTCTTCCGGCAGGACGGCGGCCAGGCATTCAGGCCGCGGACAGCTGAATTTATAGCACGGCGTTCCGCAGCCGGGCAGTTTCTTTCTTAAGATCCTGCACCGCTTTGCGGGCACGGAGGGAGCGAACCTGTAAACATCTCCGGGGCCGAAGATCGCCGCCACCTTCGTCCCCACGGCCGCGGCCAGGTGCATGGGGCCGGTGTCGTTGGTGATAAAAAGATCCAGTTTTTCAAAGATCGCCGCCAGCCGTCCCATGTCGTACCCGCCGTCCAGAACCGCCACCCGCTCCGAGATTTTAAGCGCCTCGTACCCCGCGGCCTCTTGCGCCGAGGCATTGACCAGGATGGCGGCCTCCGGATATTTTTCAAGCAGCAGGCGGCCCAGCTCCTTCCAGTTTTCCAGCGGCCAGCGCCTTGAAGGCCTGAAAGCGCCGGGATTAAAGCCTATCAGTTTCCTGCCTTTAAATCCCAGCCGCTCCAATTCCCCGGCCGCAAAAGCGCGGTCTTCGCCGCCTACAGGAAAACCGACGGTCCGGTCCCCCACGGCCAGGCCGAGCGGCTCCAGCAGACGGGAGGTCAGCGCCACCTCGCTCTGCCGTTCCACGACATTTTCGCGCGAGATAAAATCATAAAGCCCTTCCGAAGGGAGCAGGGACCGCCCCGAAGAAAAATCCGGGCCGATCACGGACCTTATCAGGCGGGCCTTCAATTCTCCGGCGGTCGAGGAAACCAGGCTGAGGTTCAGCATAAGATCGAACCGCCGCTTCCTCAACTCCAGCAGGATCTTAAATAAGGTCCAAAACGCCCCGGGACCGAAACCCCGGTAAGTTATAGGCGCCGAACGGACCGTGTCGATCCCCGGCAGTCTGCGCGCCAGGTCCGCGGACCTGTCGATCGTCAGCAGCGTTATCTCGCAGGACGGATATGCGGCCTTAAGCGTTCTCAGCAGGGGCGTCATCATCACGAGATCGCCGAGACCCGCCATATTCACCAGAAGTACGCGGCGCGGCGCCGGGACCACGGCCGGAGCGGCGGAGAACACTGCCGCCTCCGCGCTTTTCCTTTTTCCCAGCCACAACTCGAACATCATGACCGCGTAGAGCTGATCGCTCAGATTGCGGCGGCCGCTTTCATGTTCCGCTAAAAGCGCCGTGACGGCGGAGGGGTTCAAATAGCCGCTCTTCTTAAGCGCCCGCGGGCTTAAGATCTCCCGCGCGAAATCTTTAAGTTCATCGGTATACCAGCGCGCGAGCGGGACCTGGAAGCCCTGTTTCGCGCCCCCCGTGATGCCCGGCGGCAGGCGGCCTTCCATGACCTTTTTAAGGAGATATTTAAGCCGGAAACCGCGCGTTTTGAGGGACAGCGGGGCCCCGGCCATGAATTCGACCAGTCTTATGTCCAGAAAGGGCACCCTTAATTCCAGGGAATTGGCCATCGAGGCCCTGTCCGCCAGACACAACAGGTCGTCCGAAAGGTAATTGCGCAGTTCGTACGCAAAAATCTCGTCGGGCCCTTCCGGGCCGCCGGGCAGCTCGTACGCGGGCAGGCCCGCGGCCGGAGCTAGGCCGGCGGCGTAAAGCCCGGACCTTTCCTCGGGAGTAAAATAAGAAAGCCAGGAGCCGTAAGCCGATCTGAAATCCGTTCCGCCGGCGCGCAGGAACCTTTTCAGCCTGCCCGGCAGATTACGCGAAGCAAAGGATTCCGGAATGAAAGCGGCCCCGGTCCGCAGGCCCGTCCTTAAAAAGCCCGGCAAGCCGAGATAGGCCGGCAGCAGCCGCGCACCCAGGTGCCGCGGATACCCCCCGAACAGTTCATCTCCGCCTATGCCGGTAAGGGCTACCGTCACCTTACGCCGTGCCTCCCTGGTCACCAGGTAGGTGGGGATGGCGGAGGCGTCGGCGAAAGGCTCGTCGAAGTGTTCCGCAAGTTTCTCCATGATGGAACGGACATCGGGCTCCAGAAAAGTTTCCTGATGCTCGCTGTGGAAATACCCGGCAAGCCCGCGCGCTTTTTCCGTCTCGTTAAAACCGGCGTCTTTCTTTCCGTAACCTATGGTAAAGGTCTTTACCGGTTCTTTTGAAACCCGGCTCATATAATACAGCGCGGTCGAGGAATCCATCCCGCCCGACAGCAGCAGGCCGAGCGGGACCTCGGAAACCAGTTGCTCCGCCACGCTGAGCGACAGGAGCCCGTCTATGCCCTCCAGGTATTCCCGTTCGTCCGCCCCGGAACGGGGCCCGCCGCGTTCCGGCAGCCGCCAATAAGTCTTGATTTGCGCCGTCCCGCCCCGGAAAAGCAGGGTCTGCGCCGGTTCGAGCTTTTTGATCCGCTTATAAACGGTATACGGCGAAGGTATGTAAAGGCGGGTAAAATAGGCGTCGAGGGCCTGGAGATCCAGCTCGTCCCCTACGGCGGAGGACAGCAGTATGGATTTAATTTCAGAAGCGAAAAATATTTTCTCCCCGGACAGGGCGTAAAAAAGAGGCTTTATACCGAACTGGTCCCTCCCCAGGAGCAGGGCCTCCTTCCTGGAATCCCACAAGGCGAAGGCGAACATGCCGCGCAGCCTGGACGGGAATCCCTCCCCGTATTCCTCGTAGAGGTGGACCAGAACTTCGGTATCGCTGCCGGTGCGGAAACGGTGGCCTTTTCCCTCAAGGCCGGCGCGCAGCTCCCTGAAATTATAGATCTCGCCGTTAAAGACCACGGTAACGGCGCCGTCCTCTCCGCTTATGGGCTGGGACCCGGTGGCCAGGTCTATGATCTTAAGCCTGCGTATGCCCAGACCTATCTTCCCGTCCCGGATAAAAAAACCGTCCTCATCCGGCCCGCGGTGTTCCAACCGGGCGGTCATGGCTTTAAGCAAGGGCTCGTTCTTATAATTGGCGAATCCGCAGATCCCGCACATAAGTTATTCCCGCCGTCCGGCCGGCCGCCTCTCCGGTTTCCTGTTCATTTTATCAGCTCGGCCTCCACCGTCAGCGCCGGGAAGATCCTTAACGGACTTTGTTCATAGACATTCGGCATCAGATTGAACAGGGGTTCCAGGAGAATGTTCCAGACCGACAGCCTTTTCCCGAACACGAGCTTCGCGCTGCAGGAAGAAAATTTGAAATCAAAATAGCCGCCGGCGCCGGCATAGTAGGAAAAAGTGTTGTAGCCGTAAAAATGTTTATGGGTAGGGTCCTGATATGCGAACTGCCAGGTAAAATGCGGCACCGAGATCCTGGCGATCCCGCCTTTTTTTAAGATCCTGTGGACCTCTTTCATGGCGCGGTTGTGGTCCTCCAGGTGCTCCAGGCACTGGTCCATAAAGATCTCGTCCGCGGAACCGTCGCCGAAAGGCCAGGGGTAGTTATCAAGGTCCCATACGACATCCGGCTTGCCGGCTCCCGTCAGCCTGTCCACATTTATATACCCGTCCAGCGGCCGTCCGCCGGAACCCAAATTTATCTTCATAATCGTCCCAGGATCCGTTCCACGGCCGACAGCACCATCTCCGCGGTTATATCCTTCATACATTCATGCGCGCCCGGCGAACCGCTCAGGCACGGCCCGCACGGCGCCGACCCTTTTAAAACCAGCTGATCCGGGCCCAGAGGGCTCCATCTGACGGGGTCCGTGGGCCCCATGGTGGAGACCGACGGAACCCCTAAAGCCGCCGCCAGATGCAGCGGTCCGGAATTATTGCCTATAAACACGCGGCACTTGCCTATCAGCGCGGACAGGACATCCGTCCCGGGGTCTATAACTTCAATTATATTCTTTTTATCCGGCCCCGCGGAGGCGCGGGCCGCTATGCCCTCCACCAGCCCCCGCTCCGCGCCGCTTCCGATCAGCAGTATTTTGGCGCCGCGGCGCGCCATCAGGCCGCGGAGAACTTCGGCGAACCCGCCGGGAGACCATCTCTGCGAAGGGTAATAACCTCCCGGGTGCACCGCCGCGAGAAAATCCTTATCATCAACCCCACGCTCTTTCAGAAAAGCCGAGGCTTCGGCCCGGGCGCCGTCGCCGACATGCAATTGGGGCTCACGTCCGTCCCGGCCGATCCCCAGCAGCCTTAAAACCCCGAATGCCTCTTCCACAAAATGCCCGCGCTCCCGAGGGAGCGACGCCCTCAGATTAAAAAATATTCCACGGCCGTACGCCTCATATCCGGCCCTGAGCTTCGCGCCGCTCGCAAAAGCGAGAACGGCCGTTTTGAGCGTATGATCCGCGCAGGGATCTATCGCCAGGTCGAAACTCTCTTTTCTTAATCCTATGACCGTCCCCAGCGCTTTGCGCAGGCCGCGGGACGGGTTCCAGATCAGAACCCGCCCGACGCCGGGCTCGCAGGCTAGGAGAGGCGCCGTCACGGGGCCGGCCAGCACGCAAACCTCCGCCGAAGGATATTTCTCCTTTACGGCCCTTATCGCCGGAAGGGACAGCACCACGTCGCCTATCCTGTCTATGCGGATAAAAAGTATTTTACGCGGACGGGACAGGCTCTCCGGCGGAGGAGCCGCGCGGAACAATCTCCCGGCGCAGTTAAGCAGCGGCGCCCTTAAGCCCAGGTAAACATCCTTGAGGAGCTTTCTCACGGCCGCTCCTGGAACGGAGAAACCTTGTCCACCGCGCCGGCCTCCAGAGCTAATTCGCGCATCCGGGGAAAAGGAACGAACCGCACATTGCGGATGTTCGAAAGCAGGCGGATATTTTCAAGCATTTTTCCGCCATATTCCGTGATATTGTGATCATGCGCCGGGAGCACCGCGAACCGGGGGCCGCCTGAACCGGCCAGCAGGGGGGCGAGTTCCCGGACAAGCCTCCACCAGTCTTCATACAGATAGGCCGTGCTCGGGAATTCCACCACCTCCTTCGAAGGAGGCAGGATGAACGGGCGGCCTCTCCCCGGCATTGCGCGCACGGGGAGATACCTGTTCCCGAAACTATCCGCGTAACCGCGCCTGAGGGAGCAGTCGGCGCGCAGCCCGAACTCCTCCAGCAGGGAAACGACCGTTTCGTTCATGAACCACCAGCCGCCGCTGTATATTCGAGGCCTTCCCGTCGTCCCGCAAAGATAATCATACTCCGCCGCGAACTGTTCCCTGATCTCAAGAGGCAGGTCGGAGGTTTGCTCGAAACCGGCCTTAACCAGCCAGTCCGCCGGCTCGTATTTTGCCGCCCCGGCGGGCCGCGGCCTGCAATAGTGTCCATGCAGCCCTATATCGTAGATTTCGCCCAAAGCTTTAAGCCTGCCGCTAAAGTCCTCCTCGCTGACGCCGTTTTCAGACATCTCCTTTGCGATGATAGCGCTGCGCGGCGTCATCACAAAGGCCGCGGCCCTGAACGGCAGCTGTTTCCCGAAATCCGCCATATCCCTGAAGATCGCGGCGTCGTGCACATGCTCGGTATGCACGGCTACCGAAAGATAAAGCGGCTCCCCCCTTTTGAACATAAGGGAGGGGAGCGTTCTTTTCAGCGCGCGCATGGAAAGCATTTGTTTCAGCAGCCCGCGCAAGGTATATTTCTCAACGGCAAAATCCGTCATATACGCCTTTTATTTTCTCGATCATTATGGAATGCGTGAACTGGGCCTCATAAACCGCCCTTCCCGCGCGGCCCATCTCCGCGCCCCTTTGCCGGTCGCGGATAAGGCCCATCACCGCCCCGGCCAGGGCCGCCGGGTCTCCGGGGGGAACGATAATCCCTGTTTTTCCGTCGGTCACCGCTTCCGGAATTCCGCCAATATCGCTGCCTATCACGGGCAGCTCCGCCGACATGGCTTCCAGGATGGAAATGGCAAGGCCCTCCCTGAAGATGGACGGCTGCACCAGAACATCTATCGAGGAATAAAAAAACTCCATGCGGCGCACAAGCCCGCAAAAGACGATATTGCCGCCTATGCCAGCTTCACCGGCATACCGCTCCAGTTCATCCCTGAGCGGGCCCACGCCGGCCAAAAGCGCCTTTGCGCCGGGATACGCCTTGATCACCTCGGCCATCGCCTTCAGGAAACACGCATGGCCTTTGTTCTTCCTGAGCGAGGCGGCCACCCCTACGACGAAATCATTGCGCGCGAGCCCGAAGCCGGCGCGGGCTTCCGGAACGCGGAGACTTCTCATGTCCGACGCGCTGTTGTACAATACGACCACCTTTCCGGACGAATTCTTCTGCCAGTCCCGCACATATTCCGCCACGGCCTTCGAGCAGCAAAGTATTCTATCCGTAAAAAGAGCCAGAAGCCTTATCCTGAACAGGTCCTTTATGGTGTAATGCCAGTAAGTGCTGTGAACATGCGCTATAATAACCGGCACCCGCGCCAGGATCCCGGCGACCCGGCCTATGGTGGAGGCCGGATAACCGTGCGCGTGAAGGATATCCACCCGCTCGCCGGCGATCTTTCTGCGCAAGCCGAAAAGGAACCGTAAACCGCAGCGGGGGCCCATGCCCAGGACTTCCACTTTAACTCCCGCCGCGCGCAGTTCGTCGGCCACCTCCCCGCCTTTTGTAAGGCACCAGACCAGCACCTCGAATTTTTCATTCGGAAGCCCGACGGCCAAAGCCTGAACGAACCGTTCCAGCCCTCCCACTTTCAGGTCCTCGACCAGTTGAAGGACCCGTATGGGCCTTTGTCCGGCTATATATTTTAAGAGCATGGCCGGTCCTGTTTCTTAACCGCGTACGCTTCTATGGCGTTGAAGATCTTTATGCCGAACAGGTGATATGGGACGGACGCCGCCGCGTTTATTATTTTTTTACCCCGTTCCACTATCCCGTTGTCCGGCCCGAGGCGCAGACAGCGCAAGCCGGCCGCTTCCAGATAAGCCTTTATCGTTTCGGGCGAAAAATGATAAAGATGGGGTTCCCGGTCGTTCTTTGAAAAAAGCCTGTATCGCTTGAACCTGGCCAGCGCGTAGGCCGCTTTCATAAGCAGGTCGTTCACATTCGGGACCGCCAGCAGCAGCAGGCCGGAAGGCTTCAGGATACGGCGGACCTCTTTCAAATAGCGCAGGGGATCGGCCACATGTTCAAGCACATGCCACATCGTCACGGCGTCAAAGGAAGCGCCGGGATAGGCGGCGTCGAACAGTTCGCCGTTGAACACGCCGGTCCCTAAAATTTTACCCGAATATCGCGCCGCATAGGAAGAATATTCCGTCCCGCTGACGGTCCAGCCCCGTTTTTGGGCCAGCCTCAGAAAAGCGCCGTCGCCGCAGCCCACGTCCAGCAACCGCCCGCCGGGAGAGCTCTCTTCAAGACCGTTCAACCTATTCTCCCACATTTCGGTCCGCTTTTCCTTTTGCGCGCCTATCCAGTCCCTGTAATACCGTTCGTCATAATGCGCCGCCAGGCCGGCCGGATCGGGAAGCGGGTGGACAAAGACCAGGCCGCAATCCAGACATTGAAGCACTTTAAAGGGCTCCTCGGCTTTTTCCCGTATTTTGAAACGGCTCCCCCCGCAAAGGTTGCAGCAAGGTTCCTGCGGTTTCATGTCTTGTCCTTCCCGGCCGGGTCCGAAAGACCCGGCGCGGCGCGGACCGGCCCCGGCATAAGTTCCTCATACACCCTGTGGATCTTTTCCGCTGTTCCCCGTATATCGAAAAATCTCTCGGCCCTCCCTCGTCCGTTCCCGCCCAGCCGCGCGGCTAAAGCTCCGTCCTTCAGCAGGCTTACGGCTTTCCGGGCCAGGTCGGAGGCCGAACCGGCCTGAAAAAAAAGACCGGTTTCCCCCTCCGCTATCGTTTCAATATTTCCGCCCAAAGGCGCGGCGATCACAGGTTTGCCGGCTGCCATCGCTTCCAACAGGACCCTGGAAAACCCCTCCCTGAAAGCCGAAGGGAACGCAAAAACATCCAAAGCCGACATGAATTCGGGAGTGTCCTCTACGAAACCGGCGAAGATCACGGAGTCCTCCAATCCGTATTCCCTCACTTTCCGCCTAAGCTCGGGTTCGTAAGTTCCGCGGCCGGCCAGCGCCAGCACGGCTCCGGGGACCAGGCCTTTTATAATTTTGAAAGCGTCGATCAATACGGCCGGGCCTTTCCCCTCTACCAGCTGCCCGCAGTAACCGAGCAGAGGGCTATGGGCGGGGATCTTATATTTCCTCCTGAAAGCCTCCCCGCGCCCTAACGGCGAGAATGCTTCAAGGTCGACCCCGTTATGGATCACGCGGACTTTACCCTTGGAACAGCAGGCGCCCTCAAAGCGCTCTGCGGCCGCGCCTGAAACGCAGATGATCCTGGAACAGAAGAACGGGATAAGCCTGTCCAGGACCCCGCCACCGTCCGCAACCCGGGCATGAAACACCAGCGGGACGCGCAAGAACCGCGCCGCCGCTCCCGCCAGCAAAGCCGAATCAAGGGTATCGCAGTGAACCAGCCTCGCGCCGGACTTCGTGATAACGCGGCATAACTCCGCCACATAAGCCGGGAGCCGCCGCCACCGCCGAAAGCCGGGCGCGGGCCGTTCCAGGAACGATGTTTCGATCCCCATGCCCGAAACAACGCGCGAAACTTCCCCCTCTCCGGGGCAGAGAACTACGGGCCGGAACCTGGACCGGTCCAGATGTTTCAGGAGAAGCAAAAAGCTCAGCTGCCCGCCTCCGACTATGTCGGAGAAACCCGATATATAAAGGACCGCCTGGGGATCAATGCGCTGATCGTTCTTCATAAGATATCACGGAATTTATCCGGCGCCCGCGCTTTCAAGCACGGTCTTAATTCTATCGGCATAAGTATGTTTTTTTAAAACTTCATCGCGCCCCGCCCGCGCTATGGCTTCCCTTTTTTCCGGATAGGCGAGATAATAAGCTATCTTTTGCCTCAGCTCCCGCGCGTCCTTAAAGATAACAAGATGACGGCCGTCCTCAAAGAGGGACGCCACATCTTTTTGAGCGTCGCATAACAGGAACGCGCCGCACGCCATAGCCTCAAAAACGCGCGGACTGGCCTGATGACAGGGATACTTTCCCCGCGGGTCCGAAAAGTGCATGCACAACACTATTTTTGCGGCGCTGTAGGCTTTCAGCCAGACCGCGGGGGGGGTATTCCCGCCGGCCGTCCTGCTTTTCAGCGGGGAGCCGGGCGGCAGGGCCCCGGTCCCGGGGCCCCATACCTTCAGGTCCAGATCGCTTATGCTTTCCAGCAGTTCCACTCTTTTCGGATAAAGCCCGGGGAGGACCGTGCCGGCAAAACACACGTCGCAGGAGAATTTGTTCTTTTCCTCGCCGGTAAGAAGCTGTTTTTGATGGAGCTCCGGGTCGCAGGCGTAAGGAAGCAGCTTGGCTCCGGAAAGCCCGGCCTTCTCCAGTAATTCCACCGCCTCGGTGCCGGAACAGAAAACGCGGTCGTAAAAAGGCGCGGCCGCGGAGATCGACCCCGAATCCTCCCTCGGAGGGTCGGTAATCCACAAGACCGTTTTAACGCCCTTGCGGCGCAGTTCCGCGGGCGTATACGGGGCCACGCGCACGCCCCCGCAGGCGAAAAAAATATCCGGACGATAAACCGCAGCTTTTCGCAGGAGGCCCAGGTTCAAACGCAGAAGGTCCAGCCGCTCCAGCGGCGGGATCCCCCGCCTCAGCAAACCGGGGATCAGATACCGCCTGTCGTTAAAAAATTCCACTCCTGCGCCGGCCGTCTCGAAAGCCCTTTCGGCATATTCCGTGATAGTCAGGAAGTGCGGATTGCGATACCCTGAAAAAAGAACTTTCACAGCCGCCCTCCCTTTTTAACGATAAGGCCGCACAGGAAAGCTTTGGCCAGCAGATAATACGCGTTCAGGCCGAAAGGGAAAGACTTTACCTGGGCAGAAAACTCCTCAGACGCCCCGGCATAATCGCCTTTTTCAAGGAAAAATATGCCTCTCATCGCGTGGGCATGGGCCCGGAAATATTTCATTTCCGGCTGGAGCATGGGGTACCGGGAACAAAGCGCCAAAAGCTTCGAAAGAAAAACAAGGCGCGCGTCATGGAACCCGGCTCCCTTGGAATAATTTCCGCCGTGGCTGACCCATTGTCCGGCTATGCCCGGCACATAAAGAAGCCGCTCGCCGGAACAGATAAGCCGGACAAAGAACTCCCCGTCGTCCAGTCCGGTAAGCGCGGGATCCTCGGAGAACCCGCCGAGCCGCTCAAGGACCCTTTTCCTTACCGCCATGGCCAGCATGGAGATCAGGGAAACGCCGGAGGCCATGGCATGAAGCATCTCCCGGTTCGAAGCCTGCCGGCTGAAAAAAATATCCATCCTCTCGCCGTTTTCACCCACCCTCTCATAATCGGAATAGACGGCGGCCGTTTCCGGTCCCGCGTCCAGGGCCGCGGCCTGCCTTGCGAGCCGCCCTTCGGCCATCAGGTCGTCCTGGTCGAGCACGCAGATAATTTCACCGCGCGCCGCGGCCGTCCCCCTGTTGACCGCCGCGCCCTTCCCGGCATGGCCCATTCGTATGAGCCTTACCCTTTCATCTTTAAGGAACTCCGTCTCCGCCGGAGAAACGGACCCGTCGTCGACTATTATCAATTCCAGTTCCACCCCGGTCTGCCCCAAAACGCTCGCGGCCGCTCCCGGCAGCCGGCTTTTGCCCTCATAGTACGGGATGATAACGGAAACGCGCGGGTTCATAAATTTTGGGATCAGAGAAATCCCCATTTCTCCTTGAACATGAGATGGTTCTTCCACAGCGCCGGCTCCGGACGGAAATTTTCAGGCCTGCTGCAGTGATGAACTACCTTTACCCCGCCTTCATAAATGATCTTAAAACCGTTCTTCACGAACCTCAGGGTATAATCCAGATCCTCATATGACCCGTTCATATCGGGATACGACTCGTCCGGGAATCCGACTTTTTCAAAGGCCGCCCGTTTCATGACAAAGAACGCCCCGCTGACATGATACACCGCCCTGCGCGTCCCGAACACCAGGTCGTCGTCCGCTTCCGAAGAATGCTGCGTATAATGAACGAACCGGCGCAGCGCGCGCGGAAACATGAAAGGATCGGAAACCTTGAACCGCGCTGGAATACGGGGGATCTTGAAAAAAAACGAAAAAAGCGCAGCGTACAACGTTCCGTCGGTATTAAGCAGCCTCGGTCCGGCCATGCCGACATCCTCCGCGGTCTTAAAAAGGCCCAGCAGCCCGCTCTGCCACGGCATCACGAATTCCACATCGTGATCCATTCTCGCGATGAACGGAGCGACGCTTTTCTTAAGGCCGAGATTCAGCGCTTTTACGGTGCCCACATTTTCGGGGAGGTCTATAAGTTCGCAATCCGGCAGGCCCGCGCAATAAGCGGCTGTCCCGTCCCGGCTCCCGTTATTGACCACTATAAGGCGGAAAGGCGCCTCGCGGAATTTATACAGGCTCTCCACCGTTCTTTTAAGAACGGGGAGCATGTTCCCGTAAGTAACGGTTATGATATCGGTTTCAGGGATCGGCATTTTTATATTTTCCGCCGGTTTTTATCCGGGACGGCGGCAGACCTGGCGGTCCTACGCTCCGCCTGCGCCCAGGAACATCTTTATCCTGTTTATAAAGGGCCCGGCGCCCGACTTATTCCTGCCGGCCCAGCGGCCGAGCTGCCCCCGGACCGCGGACAGGAACAGGTCCGCCAGGTTTAAAAAGACCGAGGTGCGCCATAAGCCGCAGGTGGTATACAGCACTTTTTCCTCCTTGTGTTTTTTTATCACTTTATTGAGGGTCCCGTAGTATTCCCTGTTCAGCGTTCCCGTCGACCTATGCCATACCGGGAGGGGCAGCGCGTAGGCTTTTAAACCGAGTTTTTTCACCGACAGCGAATAATCCACCCCGTATAAATGCCAGCCGGCGCAGGTCGCGGCGTCGAACCCGGCCGCGCTGAAAACCTTCGCGGGGATTATCAGCAATTGCTCGTCCAGGGTCTGCACCGCGACCGGCGCGGAGGAATTGATCCCGGACTCCAGCCTTTCCTTTTCAGGCCCCTGATACACGAATACCGCCCGGTTTTCCAGCGGGAAAGCGCCTACCCGGAAAAGGCCTCCGGACCCGCCTTTGGTCATCCCGGCAACGCCCGCCGCGCCCAGGTCCGGAAGCGCCCGCAAAAGAACCTCCGCCCGCCGCAGCCAGTCGGCGGACAGCAGACGCACATCCTGGTGCATAAAAACTATATATTCGCCCCCGGCTTTCGCGCCTCCGTGGTTAAGCCCCTCCGCAGCGGATCTGAACGCGCCCCCTGTATTGTCCACCAGGATCGGCTCAAAGCCCAAAGCCTGCTCTTTCAGCCCTTTCAGCGCCCAGCCGGCCAGCGTCTCCGCGTCGTTATAAACGCAGACGACGGAAAAAACGGGGCGCGTCACCTGCGCCGCCTTTTAAATCTTACAACGCCGGGAATTCGGCACCGGTAGTGGTCCATTTGAGTATCTCACGCCTTGCGCAAAACGACGATCATTTCGCTTTTTCCGCATATGATCTTTTCCGGTTCAAAAACCAATCTCAGGTCCCGTTTCAGGTACATGATAAGCTCCAGGACCTCCGCAAAAGTCCACACATGGAAATGAATGCTGTATGAGCCGTCTTTCAGCGTTTCCATCGACCTTGCCGGATCATCGCGGAACTTATCCTCCGCCAAAGCCCGCCAATCCTTAAAATGCTCTTCCCTGGACCAGCCGGGACCCTCGCGATAATCACGGATAAGATGCTGTAACCCCGTAACCGGCCTGTTCGAATCAAAAGTGAACCGTTTGTCTGGAACGGCCAGGTAAACTATCCCTCCCGGCTTGAGCACCCTCAGAAAGGCCTCCACCGCCCCGATGGGGTTTTCGCAGTGTTCCAGGAAGTGATTTGCGATGACAAAATCGAGCGCTCCATCCTGGAACTTGCCCAAGGTTTCCCCGTTATCCACAACATCGACCGGCGTCAGTTCATTCTCCCGTAATTCCGGGTATTGTCTCCGCAGTTCGCCGATCGGCAACCGGTCCACATAGACGACCTCCGCGCCCTCCGGCACCCGCAACGGCTGGTGCAGCGCCCCGATCTCTATTCCTTTTCCCCGGAGATATTGAACAGCCAAAGCTTCCCGGCTGTCGGGAGCAGTCAGCATCTTGAGCCGCATCCTCAAATTCCGCAGTATCCCTCCTCTTCGAAGCGCGGCGCTTACGGCTCCCCGCATTTTTCCGGCAAATGAGTCGTTCACTTTTTCTCCGCGACCGCGTAGAGCCTGTTGAACAATTCCGCCCTGAACGCGCCCAGGCGGTAGAGAACGGAAACAGCCCGTCTCAGCCACGGCGGCAGCCCCGCATTCCAGATCAAGATCGGTTCCCCTCTTTCTACGGTAAACTTCGGGAAGTTAGCCGCAAGCAGGGCCGAGAGGTCGGCCTTCGTAAAGAAATTTACATGATCCAGCTCAAGGAAATGTTCGCAGACCAGCTTGCAGCCGCCAAGCTCGGCCCTGTCGCCGCAATCGGGGACGGTTATAAGGACGTTCCCGGCAGATACGCGTTTGGCCTCACGCAGGAGCTTCTCCGGATCCTGAACATGCTCAAGCACTTCGAAAACAAGAACGGTATCGAACGAATTATCCTCGAACGGGAGGCGCTCTCCGGGCGCCGCCTCCGACGCATCGACCCCCTTCTTTCTGGCGGCGGCCACATATTCCTTATTGATGTCGGCGCCTTTGCAGTCATAGCCCAGTTTGGAGAGCTCCAGGCAATAATCCCCGGTGGCGCAGCCCAGATCCAGGATCCGCTTGCCGGCGGAACGGCGGCAAAAGCGGAGCAGTTCCTGACTCGCCACCGAGGTTCCGAGCCCGGAGTACCAGGTCTTGGAGTCTCTATAAATGTCGGTTTTTTTCAGCACGAGATCTCCTTGCCGCGAGCCGGATCCCGGCCTTGTTCATAAGATAGCCGGGTATTTTCCAGGGTTCCGTCAATCCTTTCTTAAGCAGGTAATAAAACCGCCTGCGCTCGGTATAATGTTTAAATCGCAGGAATAACGCCTTTATTTCCTTTCTTGTCAGCTTTTCGGAAAGTATTATAGCGGAAGCGGAATTTGCTTCAAAATCCACGTTCAGCGCGCTCCAATCCATATCGTCGGAGACCAGCCCCCGCCGTTCGGCATACTCCCATACCGGCGTTCCTGGAAAAGGCGTGAGCACATACAGGCCGAAGGAATCTACGCCGTTCCGCTTAACAAATTCCAAAGTATCCAAGATTTCTTTCCTTTCCTCTTGCGGCGCGCCGATAATAAAACTGCCGAATACGCTTATACCGTATTTTTTTATGATAGCGACCGCATTTTCGTTATGCGCCACCGACGCTCCGGGACCCTTAAGATATTTAAGCGTCCGGTCATTGCCGGATTCCAACCCAAGGCCCAAAGTCTCAACCCCGAATTCCTTAAGCAGGGCGATAGTCTCGTCATTCACAAGTTCCGCCCTGATGGCGCCGCTGAAGCGGACTTTTCCCAGCACCCCGCGCCGCAAGAGCAGCTCTTTAACGCGGCGGATACGCTCCAGATCGCAGGTAAAAAGGTCGTCCTGGAAATTGATCCCGGTCACGCCGTATCGCGTTACGAGGTTTTCGATCTCCGCGGCCATATATTCGGCCGAAAAAAGCCTGACGCCGCTCCAAAAACGCGAAGAGGCGCAAAAAACGCAGCGGAAAGGGCACCCTCTGCTTGTGAACATATGGGCGTCGGCGCGCGTTTCCAGGAGGTCGCGGGCCGGGAACGGGATCTTGTCAAGCGGAGCGGCCGGCGCGCGCGGCTCCGTCAGGACCAATCGTCCGTCCGCGGCGCGGAAAGCTATCCCTTTGATCCCCGCGAGTTCTTCCTTTTGAAAGCCGCCCGTCCTTTGAAAAAGTCCGAAAAGCTCGCAAAAAGTCTCCTCGCCTTCGCCCATAACGCCCAGATCCATGTTCTCATCAAGAGAGTTCGGAAGCATGGAGATATGGACCCCGCCGCAAACGACCGGGATGCCGAACTTTTTCGCGGCCGCCGCGGCCGCTATCGCCCTGCCGTAATTCTGGCTTACCGCGCTGATGCCTACGAGATCCGGCCTGAAGCCGGCCAATTCGTCTTCCGGCGCGCCGGCGACGATCCTGCATTCCACCGCCTCCGCCCCGAACTTCTTCCGGAGACTTGAGACCAGGTAGCCGAGACCAAGCGGAGCGAATATCGTTTCGATAGGCCTTGTAAGGTCTTTGGCGTCGATAAACAGGATCTTAACAGGCATAACATTCAAAGACATAGCGCGCGAACGGGATCCTCTCGCCCAGGATTTTCCTGTCATACTCGTCGAAATATCCGCTCTTCAGGATAATGACGCCGTAAAGGGCGAAGAAAAGCAGGCCGTCGAACGCCGCCACGAACAACGCGAACGGCCGCCCCGCTCCGACGGAGGCGGAATGTAAAAAACGGTTCAGCGCGTATGTGGCCAGTACCGGAACGGCGCAAACCGCCGCCGGCTTGAGGAACAGGCGCCGGAACTCCTTCACGGGAACGCCCAGATACTCATGGAATAATTTCACATAGTACAACGAAGATAGAATGAGCGCCGCGCTGGTCCCGACCAGCACCCCCGTAAAACCGAACTTGATGATAAGGAACACGCTAAGCGCCAGATTAAGAACGGCCATCAGGATCCCGAATTTCATATCCAGATCGGTCCGCGCCACCCCGGCCGCTATGGAACTTGCCACGCCGGTTACCGTCGCCATATAGTAACCCAGGCACAAGAACCGGATAACATCGGCCGCTCTTTCATATCCGGCGCCCATCCACGCGAACATGATCACGGACGCGTTAAACGCGACAAAAAGAAGCAGCGGAGTGCTTAAACTTATCAGGTATTTGGAACCGCGCAGGTACATCCTGATCAAAGCCTGCCGGTCTTCACGGGCTTCCAGTTCGGAAACGGCGGGGATCAACGCGGAGATCAGAAGAAGCGGGATCTGCCTTGCCTGCGAAACTATGGAGGAACCAAGCTGATAATATGCGACAAGGCCGATATTCAAAAAACCGGTTATCAGGAATTTGTCGGTCTGAAAACTTACCAGGTTGGCGAAACGACTGACCTGGAGTTTGTAACCGAAAGAGAACAGTTTTTTAAAAAGAACCCTGCTGGATAAGAACAGGTTGAATTCAAGTTCCGGAAGCATCCGGAACGCGGCGGCGATATTGGCGGCATTGCTTAGCAGGGCGGTCGCCAGACTGTTCAGCATCAGCCCGGGCAAACCGTATCCCTTTTCCAGAACGAACACGGTGCCCGCGATGTTAGGGACGGAGACCGCCACGCCTATCATGTTGGCGATATCCATCCGTTGGAGGCCGGCGGGCACCGACGCAAATGAACCCAGGGCGCCTGAAACGGAAAAAATACCGACGCCCGCGAGAAAAACGAAAGCCGTCTCCTTATACAGCCCCTGGGGTATTTTCAGCACGGAGAGGACCGGATCCAGGAAGAAAAAAGCGGCCGCAAAAACCGCCGCTCCAAAGACGAAATAAAATGCGGCGCCCGTGTTGACGACCTCATTGATCTTCCCATATTGCTTTCGCGCGTAAAACTCGGAGATGTATTTCACGAAGGAAGTGGAAATTCCAAAATCAAAAAGGCCGAAATATCCGGTCACGCCTCCCAACAGCGCCAGAACGCCGTATCTTTCCACGCCGAGCCGTGAGATAATATACGGGGTCAGGATCAGGCTCGTCAACACCGTCCAAACGCGGCCCAGCGTATTAAAAAAAGTGTTCCTGACTATTTTCCGCGAAATGCTATGTGTCATTTTTACGGTTGGAATCCGTGGATATTTAAGCAAATAAGGAGGGCCGCTGAAAGCTTTCGTTACAACGGGATCGGGCCCTAAAAGTGCTATCATGCATATTATCGGCCGCGGATCGCATGGGGAGCCGGAACCGGCGAAAGATCATGCTGAAATATGCCGTAAAAAAATGCGGGGAGATGGCGGCCGTCGCGCGCGGGATCGGACCCTCGGCGGCGGCGCTGTACTATATGCAGGGATTGCGCAGGAAGCTCTTCCGCCTGCGCAGGCCGTACCGCGTATGGTCGAAAGACGCCCGCTTCCCTATCCGGCTGCGCCCGGGCGCCACCGACATGTATGTTTTTGAAGAGATCTTCGTCAACAAGCAGTTCTCCTGTTTCGATCCCTGGAACGGAGAGGGCCTGGTGCTGGACCTGGGCGGGTACACAGGCATTTTTGCGGCGTATTTTTTAAGCCGCTTTCCCCGGTGCCGGATAGTTACGGTCGAATCCGACCCTGAAAATTTCGCCGTTCTGCAAAGGAATCTCGCGCCGTACGGCGACCGCGTACGGGCCGTCCACGGCGCGGTCTGGTCCCACCGGACCTCGGTATGCCTGTCGGAAGAGCAGTTGAAGGAGGGCCGAGAGTGGGCGCGCGAAGTCCGCGAGGCGCGGCCGGGGGAACCGGGTACGGTCCCGGCCCTGGACATCCCCGCCATACTGGAAGGATCGGGGGCGGACCGCATCGCTATTTTAAAAATGAATATCGAAGGGGCCGAGGCCGTTGTTTTCTCCGGATGCGAACGCTGGCTGCCCGCCGTCGATTCGCTCATTATGCATATCCATGACGGCACCGGCTTCGGTCCGTGCAGGGAGAGGATCTGCGCCGCCATGGAGAGGGAAGGGTTCTCAATGTCGGCCGCCGGGGGACTGACCCTCTTCACAAGGGGTAAAATATCGTAAACGATATTTTACTCAGTAAAAAAAAGGGTCCCCTATTACGGCCGCCGAGGCCGGAAGGTCGAGGTCCGCGGGATAGATCCTCCGGGAGAAGGAATAATAGACCATGAACGGCGGGACCGGAGCTTTCTTGAAGCCGAGCTTCAATTTCGCCGCTTTTTCTTCAAAAACCGCCACACTGGCGCCGTCGTCATTGGTGATATAAAAAACTTTTTCCCTGACGTCCACGGCGTCGGTATAAAAGGGATACGCGCCTTTTGACCTGGGATGCACCGTCCTCAGGTCGAGCGTCGGCGAAACTATTATCTTTTCCCCGGACACGAACATCAACGGATAAGCCGTCCAGTAGCCCGCGTAGCCCCACCGCAGATCGTTGGCCGACAAATAAGCCGCCAGTTTTTCATACGACGGGGATTTAATGCCCGCGCACAGGAAGGTCCCGCCTAGATTCACGCTTAACACGGACAGAAGTATTGAGACCGCCAGGGCCCTGGAAGTTTCCCGCATCCTGACCAGCGAAACGGCCAGCAGAACGGCCGCCGCCGGCCATAACGGCAGCAAATATCTCGGATAGCCGAGCGAGCCGAATAAAGCGAAGAGAACGCTGGAACCGGCCAGGTAAACCAGGATCTCCGACCTGTTCAGCTTCCGTGTTTTTGCCGTAAAATAGCAGAGCGGCGCGAGATAGACGGCGCCGACCGCGTAGCCAAGCGCCCCGAACCTCTCCGCCGGCGGATTGGCCAGGGAAAAAATTGAGAATATGCCGGTAAAAACATTTACCGCGGCCGACGGGAAACCGCGCAGATAATGTGAAATATATTTTAACGACATCTTCCACGGTCCCGCGGATATGAGCCCCTCCATGAGATCGACCCTGGAAGCGTCGAACGGCCGGCTGCCCAGGCTTAGAAAGGTCGCAAAAGGATGCCGGATATTATATATCACCAGCGGGGCGCAGCCAAGAACGCAAAAACCCGCAAGCAGCAGCAGCCTGCCGGTCCTGGAAGCGCGGCTTGCCCCTAAAAAGACAAGCCAGGACGCTGCGAGGTACGGTATTATCAGGGGCGAAACCCAGAACGCGAAGCCGGAAAGCAGTCCAAGGACGGCGCTCCGTCCTTTCCAATCCGTCTCGCAGCCCTCTTCCGAGAATATGTATGCAAGATACAGGAGAACGGCGCCGAGGGCCAGTGTTTCAGGGTAGGAACCGCGGGGATCGATCTCGAACAGGGTGACGAAGACCGGGGACACGGCAAGAAGCAGGCCGGTCGTCAAGCCCGAGGCCCGCCCGTACAGCCTGGCGGCCAGTTTGCAGGTGAAAAAAATATTTATGACCAGAAGGGGGAAGGTGGACAGCTTGAACGACAGGATCGAAACGCCGAATAATTTAAAATTTATCGCGGCCAGATAGGCTATAAGCGCCCCGGCATAGTTGTATTCCCAGATAAAATTAGGGAACGAACCTTTTAAAACATGCATCCCCATAAGGCCTGTAACGGCCTGGTCCGCATTAACTGTATCAAGGCAGGTAAGCAGCAAAACCATTCTTAAGGCAAGCGCGGCAAGAATGATCAAAAACAGCGGCAACCCGCGCCCGGCGAAATTTTTCATGGCCTTTCTTCCCGGATCCGTCTATACGGTCCCCGGTTTCGCCTCCTGCCCTGCGCCCCTGTACAGGGCCATCACGATGGCGGTTAAGAACCAGAACGGCTCCATTATTCTGACTATGATGAAATTATTCACCCCCACAGCCTGAAACACAAGCCCCGCTATGGACGCCATAAGCCCCAGGCTGACGGCTTTGATCCAGGGCTCTTCATAGGCCCGATAGACCTTCCGCGCTGTGGAAAAGATGGAGTACAGCATCCATAAGAAGGTAAAAAATCCGGCAAGCCCCATTTCGCCGAGGACCAGGGCGTACTGGGTATCCCCGATGCCTATACCGGTCACCCCCCAGCCCAGGATCGGATGCACCGGCAATCTATCGAAGATAGCCCTGTTGATCGAACCGACCCTGGCCGCAGCGGAATCTTCCAGTTTCACCTGTCCGGCGGCGCCCAGTTGAACCGTGTTGACGGCCTCGCTTCCCTGGTAAGTCGTGGTGATCCGTTCCCGCACTTTGTCGGAAAGGCCGGGGGTAAGGGCGACGGCGACGACGCCCGCGCATAAAAAAAACGTTAAAAAAGCCTTGCGGCGGCGCGAGAGGAACACCATCACCGGGACCATGACGGCGAACCCGAGGTATGAAGACCTGGAAAAGGTCAGCAGGAAGGCCGGGAACATAAAAACCATGGAACCGGCCAGCAGCAGCTGCATGGGACCCGGCACTTCCGTCATCAGCGCCATGACGAATCCGAAGACCAGCAGGTAGTAACCGCCCAGGGACGCGGGTTCGGAATCTTTCGCGTTGCCCAAAGGCGCTTCGAACGGAGCGCTGGCCCGCGCCGAGGCGCCGGAATTCAAATAGTAATAGTACGCGTACAGCGTAACTATGAACGCGACAAAACCGGCGTACTTGAGATATTTTTTCATCTCCTCCCTGGAATCGATTATATTCACCAGCATGAAGTAGAGAAAAAAATATTCCACATATTTCAGCACATAAAAACCGGCGATCTCGGCCCGGATCTCCCCCCTTATAATAGCCAGACCTGTGGAAACTACCGCTATGACGGTATAAAGAAGCACCGGCACCTGCACCGGCGTGGCGGTTATAAAAGCTTTGTCCTTAAAAATGGCCGTGCGCGCGAACCAGGAGAAAAAGATCACCACCAGCAAAATATCGTCGTAGCGCAGCACCGCGCTCCTGGAACTGGAAACGGCGCCAAAACCTATTTCCGGGGAAAGCAGCATGGAAAAAACAAGCAGGACAACGCTCATTTTAGGGGAAAGGAAAGCCAGAAGGGAAACCAGGATCACGGAAGCGGACAGGAACACCAGACCGGGCTGCGCGGTCACGGATAGAAACCCGGCCGCTATAGAGGCCGCTACGGCTAAAATAATGACGAGGATGGGCATATTATGAGGCAGCGCTGACGGGTACGGGCCGGGGAGTTGGGATTAATAAAACCCCGTGTCGGGTACGATAAAATGTCGTTTTACGACATTTTATTCCCGCGCCGCCGCCTTATACCGGCCTTCAGCGCCGGGAGTAATTCTTGTAATCGTAAGAATAATAGCCGTACTGGGGTCCCATCTCGGAAGCGCGCACCCCGTTGAGGACCACGCCTATCATATGGGCATTGGCCCCCGTCACCTGGTCGGTAGCGCGCTTAAGCCCGCCTCTGGCTATCTTGCCGGCTTTATAAACCAGGACCACGCCGTCCGAGTGCTTGGCCAGCATTACGGCGTCGACGAATAAAAGCACCGGCGGGGCGTCGAAGATTATAATGTCGAATTCATTTTTAAGATCTTCCATCAATTCCTTCCAGTCGGCGGAATCTATGATATCGATAACATTGCCCGGAGCCGTACCGGAGTTGAGGATCTGGAGGTTCTCTATGCCCTGGAAATGCATCAGGCTGTCGAAATTGAGGCCGCCCATCATGAAATCCGCGCTTTCAAGCACCGCGTCGCGCCATTCGGCTTTGCCGGCCAGCACATCGCTCAGGCCGGGCTCTTTGCGGGAACCGAAGATCTGGTAGATAGCCGGACGGCGCATGTCGGCGTCGATAAGAAGCGTCTTAAGCCCGGCGTGCGCGCCGGCCAGGGCAAAATTCACGGCCGTAAGGGTTTTGCCTTCGGCCGCCCCGGCGGAGCTGAAAACCAGCGCGACACTCTCGCGCGTGTTCAGATGCGACATTATATTCGTGCGCAGGGTGTGGTAAGCTTCGATAATGCTTGAAGCATAACGCCGGTTAAGTATAAGCACGCTTCTGAAAGCCTCCACCGTATAACGCTCCTTCTTGAAGATCTGGGTGAGCCAGTTATCAATGCGTTTTTCGCTTAAAATGTGGGGGATAAGACCCAGTACCGGGAGTTTTAGGAACGATTCTATATCCTCTATCGTGCTGATGGAAACATCCAGGTTCGCCAGGAGGAACACAATCACTATGGCCAGGAAAACGCCCAGGATAGAGCCCACCATCAGGTTAAGCTGTTTATTGGGGGATACGGGAGAATCGCTGGGAACGGCGGGATTGACCACGCTCACGAACGAGACCACGGAGGAAAGGCCGAGCTTGGCTTCCTCGTACTGCTTATTCAGGGTGGTGTAGAGATCTTCCTGCAGCCGCAGTTCCCGGCTGATGCGCGCGAGATCCACTTCCTGCGCCGGGATCACCCCCAGCCTGGCCTCCACAAGGCGGATGCGCTGGGCGAGGTCCACTAATTCCGGATAGTTCGGAGTATACTTTTGCTGCAGCTGGCGCTTGCGGATCTCCAGGTCGGCCAGTTGGTTCGCTAAAGCCGCGCCCATCCCGCTTTGCGGATTTTTCTCCATGAAATTCTGTTTTGAACGTTCGAGCGAACGGAGACTTTCCTCGACTTCGGCCTTTCTTGAGGCTATATCCTCCAGGGTCTTGCGGCCCTGCCTGCTCTTCTGCTCCAGGTCGTATTCGCGGTAAGCCTCTATCACGGCGTTCACGATATCGCTGGCTTTCAGCGGATTGGAATTACTCGCCAGAATGGTGATAAGGTTGGAGTCCTGGAGACGCTCGGCCCTGTAAGAACCCTGTATGCTCCTGACAACGGAGTTGTTCTGCGCCGGGCCGGCGTTTTCATCCAGCAAACCCAGCTTTTTCGCCGCCCGCTCCGCGATCTCGGCCGAAGTAATAACGCGGATCTCCGTGGACACGGCGTTCCAGGGGTCGAACTCCGCCATCTCCGACCCGGGGATCTTCGAATAAGAAGCCGGAGGCTGGAATTTGATGATGGCCTGGCTCTGGTAGATCACCGGCTGAAGGCGGGTATAGAAAATAGTGGAAAAGATAGTAACGCTGAACACCAGAAGAGCCACCCATTTTCTCCGGTTGATAATGCGCCAGTAATCGAAAAGAGTGAGTTCGGCGTTCATGTCAGTTTTTCCGCGTTACGAGGCCGACCGTAAGTCCCATAGTGAACAAAGTGAACCAGGGGACCAGATTATCGCTCAGCCATTTGGCGCCTTTATAGACCCTGGTCCTCGGGACATAAACTATATCGCCGGCGGCCAGGGCGATATTTTTCTCCATCTGTCCGTTCATGACGGCGGAGATATCGGCCTTTATCAGCTCCTCGCTGATCCCGCCGTCGGCGCCTTTTACGCGCCTGTAGATCCTGACCTTGTCGGCCCTCGGATAATCGGCCAGTCCGCCGGCCTGGGCCACCAGGTCAAGCAGTTTCATGCCCTCCCGGTATTCAAAATAACCGGTACCGCGCGTCTCGCCGATGATGGCGATCCGGTTGGAGGAAAATTTGCGCACATTGACCGTTATGCGTGGATTGGCCACATATTTGGAGAATTTGGCGGTCAGGACCTTTTCCAGGTCCTCACCGCGCATCCCCTCCACCTTGACCGGTCCGGCGAGCGGGATATCGATGGTCCCGTCCGGCTGCACCGTGACCTCCTTGGAGAACTCCTCGGCCGGGAAAACCTGCACATTGATAACATCCCCCGCCTCTATGAAATAGTTCTTTTCGCCGAGAACCATCTGGGCGAATACTATTCCCGGAAAAGAGTTGAAAACGAGCGCCGCGGCAAGCACCATCGATTTTATCTTCATCATAGGTAATTATATATGTTTTAAAGTTCGTAAAGTCTTGTTTTTAACGGAGTTCCGCGTTTTGCCCTTCCACCACCCTGGCAAGGGCCTTCACCAGGGTCCGCAGTTCGTCGACCTTATGCTCCAATTCCTTGTCCTTTCCGTGCGCGGAAGGCAGCCCGTGGGACGGGACAGTAAAGCCTTTCGCCGACAGGGCCTCAAGCCTGCGCGAAAGCTGGTCCACCCGTTCGCTGAGAAGCCCTCCTTCCGAATTTTTTTTCTTGAAATTCAAATAATATCCGAACAAGGTCAGGCACATAATGAAAGAAAAAAGCATGAACGACACGGCGCCGATAAGTATGACATAATCGAGTCCGGCCAGGCTGCCGCCGAGCATCGCGATAAGCGAGGCCAGCATGCCGAAAAGCATTGTTTCCTTGTTCTCGCTCCAGATAAGGTTCGCGCCGGCCGGGACCGGCGGCCTGTCGGACCTGAGATAGTCATACCGCGGCGGGGCCGGCGGCCGTTCAGCCCTGGGCGCGGGGACCACAGGGGCCGTGGCGGATAATTCCGCGGGTCCCGCTTCAAGCAGTCCGCGGGGTTCCTCCGGCCGGCCGGGCTCCGGGGCGGAAGAGCTCCTCACCTCTCCTTTCAGACGGTCAAGCAGCTCCTTCAGCTCATTTTCTTTTTTCATAGGTCCTCTGTGACCGTGGCTCTTTTCTTTTCAAGCGCCAGAAGCTTCTCTTCCCTGGCCGAGAGCTCGGCTTCCCTCGCGTCATATTCCATCCGCACCTTGTCAAAAGTCCTTATAAGCTCTTCCTTTCTCGCGTTAAACCCGTCCTCCAGAGTTTTTTCCCGCAGTTTGAACTGCCGGGCCCTGACCGAGCACTCGTTCTCAAAATCGGCGCGCTTGCCTTCCAGGACCTTGTTTTTTTCCTCCCAGCGGGAAAGCATCTCCAGTTCCTTGCGGCTTACCCTGTCGTAAAGCTCCTGCATCTTGGACACATATTTGGAATTCAACTGCGCTTCTTCCTCCGAATACCTGGCGCCGGCCGCGGAGAGCTCGGCCTCTTTGCGCTTCAGCGCCTCGGCGAGCGCGGCGGCCTTTTTTTCACTTTCACCGCGGGCCTCTTCCCGGCTCAAGACATCGGCCCGGCCTTGGGCCAGTTCGCGCTCCAGAGCCAGGATCTTTTCCTTGCAGGCCTCCTCCGCCAGCTTGAACCTGGCGGCGCAATCGGTCTCATATTCCTTGACCACCCCGCTAAGAGTCCTTATGTCGGACTCAAATTCGTCCAGGATGGCGCCCAGGTGCACTCCGGCGGGATTGCGGTCCTCCCAGAGTTTGGCGGCGAGTTTTTTCAGGTGCTCCATCATCTCCACCGGCACGCATTTCACCAGTATTTCTTTTTCCATAACGTCATTTCCTGTTCTTATACTCCACGATAGCGCGGGTCAGCTCCATGCGCAGCTTTTCCAGCTCCCCCATCTTGGCGACATAACCGCTCTCAAGGGCCAGCCGCTGCTCGTTAAGGACCTTCTCCCTCTCGGACATGGCCTGCTTCTGCGCGAAGATCTCCTCGTTAAAACTATGCAGCTTCAGGTTGAGCGCCGAATGCTGGGCATCCAGGTCCAGCTGCTTCTGGCGCCAGAACTCCCCGCCTTCCCGGATGCGCTGCTCCTTGGCCTTGAGCTGTTCCTCCAGTTCTTTAAGGCGGGCGTCATAAGAGGATTTCAATTCCGCGGCGGCCAGCGCGGCCTGCTTCTCGCTCTCCCTTTGCCGCGCCTGGTATTCTTCCAGCAGGGCGTTGAACTTCTCGTCCCGCCGGGCGTCCAGTTCCAGCTGCTTGCGCTGCCACGATTCGGCGCCTTCGCTGAGAAGCTGTTCCTTGGCCGCGACCTCCTCTTCCAGTTCCTTTAATCTTATTTCAGCGCCGTTCCGGGCCTGCTCCACAAGCTCAGCGGCCTCTTTTTTAAGTTTTTCCTCTCTGGCGTCGTAAGCGCTCTTCAGCGCCCTGAGCTTTTCGTCCTGGTCGGTTATCCGGTCCATATAGGCCGCCGCTGAATTCTGGCGGCTTTTCATAAGTTCGTCCTGCATCTCCCGGATCTTCAGGTCCGCGGCTTCTATGGAAGCCTGTCCGCGGGACAGTTCCTCCGCCAGCCTCGTCTTTTCTTTTTTAATAGCCTCCTCGGCCAGCCGCGATTCTTCCCGGCTGCTGCGCCGGAGCTCGCTCAGTTCGGACTCCATGGACCGGAGCTTTTCCTGCTGCGACCTGACCGCTTCGGCCACGGCGGCCTCTATCCTGGAGTTCAACTCCGCGGCGCGGCCTTCCTTGAGCTTGAGCGCAGCCTCCTGATAAGCGCGGGCCTGCTCCGTCAGTTCGGTAAAGTGCGCGCCGGCCTTCCGCTGCGCTTCAAGCGCCTCCTCGCGCAGCTTTGCCACGGCGGCCTTAAGCTCCCCGTTCTCCATATCCGTCTGACGGCTCCGCGCCTCGTAATGCGCGGCCAGCTTTTCAATGCGGGTTTTATGCTCCTTTTCCAGTTCCGATCTTAAAGCGGCGGTCTCCGCCGCCAGCCTTTCTTTCCGCTCTTTATAGGCGGCTTCCAGTTCCGCCGCTCCGGCGGCAAGTACCGCGTTCTCAGCTATTTTGATGTCTTCCGCCGTCTGCCTGTCCTTACCGGCCAGTTCGGAATTCAGCCTGGAGATCTCATCCTCCCTGGAAGAAACGGCGTCCGACAGTTCCTTGTTGCGGCGCCTTACGGCTTCCAGCGTTTCAAGCAGAGGCGCTGTCTGCGCCTCCACGGTGTCCTTCAGCCGCAGATTAAGCTCTTTTTCATAGCCGGCTTTCGCCTCCAGCATTTCCCTGTCGAACCCGGCGGTCCTCTCCACCAGTTGTTCGCCCAGCCTGCGGTTCAGGGCGGACAATTCTTCTATTTCTTTCTGGGCGCGTTTAAAGTCTTCAGCGGCGCCGGCGGCCGTCGCCTCAAGACGCCCTCTCTGCGCCTGCCAGGCCGCCCTTTCCGATTCCATACGCGCGGCGGCTTCCTTATTGAGCGCCTCTTCCCTGGCGGACACCTCGGAGATCAGCGCTTCGCGCCGGGCCGAGTACTCCGCTTCCAGAGCCGCGCTCGTTGCGGCCGTTTCCGCGTGCCGCGCGGCCGTAAACTCGTTTATACGGTTCTCCAGGACCTTTATCTTCTCATGTTCAGCCGACAGGAGTTCTTCGTTGTGAAGATTTTCCTCCGCCAGCCGGCCCAGTTCTTTTTCCAAACCGGCTTTTTCCGCCGCGAACCTCCGGGTCAGCTCCGCTTGAGCCAGCTCACGCGCTTCAACGGCCTTCCTGCTCAATTCAGCCGCCTGCTCTTTAAGCGCCGCTTCTTTTTCGGCCTGGCGGGTCAGCAGTTCCGCGTGGCGTTCATCCTCCATCCCGCCTATGCGCCGCTCAAGCTCCTTGAGCTTGTCATGCGTGGACGCCAGCTGGGCGTCCTTAAGGCGGTTCTCCTCCGTCAGACGCGCCGCCGCTTTTTCGTAGCCCGCCTTTTCCACGGCCAGCCGCTCGGCGAAATCCGTCTCCACAACCCCGCGCGCTTTCGCCGCGTTCCGGCCCAGTTCGGCCTCTTTAAGACGGTACTGATTCTCAAGCGCGGCGGAC
>Ga0172379_10001451_pt1 | contig 47011 bp, 39 predicted proteins | sample GrowelOW334metaG_FD_119756 | JGI IMG/M metagenome (GOLD analysis project Ga0172379, IMG submission 119756) | Groundwater microbial communities from an aquifer near a municipal landfill in Southern Ontario, Canada - Groundwater well OW334 metaG | ecosystem: Environmental > Aquatic > Deep...
CATATCAGTAATCTCGGCGATGTTGGCGTCATTAATGGTGACGGCCAAAAATTCCGGCTTCAGCCGTTTGCCCGCGCAAGACGGGCAATCCAGTTCGCGCATATAGGCTTCAATTTCTTTGCGGATGTAGTCGGATTCGGTTTCGTGATAACGGCGTTCCAGATTGGGCACGACGCCTTCAAAATTTTCCACCCCGTTAAGCACCACTGCCAATTGTTCGGGAGACAAATCTTTAATGGGGGTGTTTAAATCAAAACCGTAATGGCCGGCAATTTCCCCCAAAGACTTGAGGCGCCACATTTGCCCCATGATATTATTGTGCACCCAGGGCTTGACCGCGCCCTGCGCCAAAGTCAAACGTTTATTAAAAATTAAATCGGTGTCAATTTCCAGCTTATGGCCCAAACCGTCGCAATCCGGACAAGCGCCGTGCGGAGAATTAAAAGAAAAGTGCCTCGGCTCCAGTTTAGGCAGGCTTAAGTCGCAAGTCGGACAGGACAAGAGCCGAGAAAAAAGTTTGGGCGTGAATTTTCCCGCGCCTAAGGGCAAAACCATCACAATGTCATTGGCCAAATCCAAGCCTTTTTCAACGGCCTCGTTCAGGCGGGACAAATTATCTTTTTCCGCGCCCACTTTTAGCCGGTCAATGACGATTTCCAAATCGTGGCGCTTGTTTTTATCCACCACCAAGTCTTCAAACTCTTCCAAAGAATAAATTTTACCGTCAAAACGAACGCGCGAAAAGCCGGCGCGCACCACGCCCGTGACAATGCCCTTGTGTTCGCCTTTTTTGTCTTGGATAATCGGCGCTAAAATCAGCACTTCCTGGCCGGAATAGTTTTTTTGCAAGTGTTCAATGATTTCGTCCAAAGAATAGGGCTTGATAACTTGCCCGCACTTGGGGCAATGAGGCAAGCCGACCCGCGCGTATAGCAAGCGCAGGTAGTCGTAGATTTCCGTGACGGTGCCGACGGTGGAGCGGGGATTGCTGGAGGCGGATTTTTGGTCAATGGAAATGGCCGGGGACAGGCCTTCAATCAAATCCACGTCCGGCTTGTCGGCCACGCCGATAAACTGGCGGGCATAAGCCGACAAAGACTCCACATAACGGCGCTGGCCCTCGGCGTAAATGGTGTCAAACGCCAAAGACGACTTGCCCGAACCGGACAAGCCGGTAATGACGACCAGCTTATCGCGCGGAATGTCCACATTGACGTTTTTCAAGTTATGGACGCGCGCTCCGCGGATTTTTATAAAATTGTGGTTGCCGTTGGCCATGGGATAGAGATTTAATCCCAAGTAGTATACAGCAATTTTGAGATTTCAGCAAGGGTTCTGACCGGCGAATTTTAAGATGTCGCTAATTTAGGCGGATAATAAAAAATCCCCTCTGTTTATTGGGGGATTTTTGAGTTTTTAACTCAGCAAATTTTATTTTGAGGAGGGGGCGGTCCGGTTATGGACAAGCGTCTTTCTATAATGCGCAAATCATGGCGGGACAAATGCTCCGGATTGGCGCAAAACGGCGGCAGGTGGCAGGCTTTGTTGCGCAAAGCCAATTGTATAAAACGTAAGTCTTCTAATTCTTGCTGATTGAGGAGCAGGGGTGCGGTTTTTTTGCGGCGTGTTCGTAAAACCCCTTTGAGTTTTAATGAGCGGTCAAGAAATTGTCTGTCTGTTGCGGCTTTTAAGGCCTTGGTGGCAAAAACCATCAAGTCGTCTTTAGTCAGACCAAGCCGGCGAGTCGATAGAATTCCATTGTCCAGCCAAGAGCCTATTTTATTATGAAAGGAGAAGACTTCCAGCAAGTCCCACTGGAATTCCGTTCGCTCAAGGCGGCGGCAAAATTTCCTGATAGCCCGATAAACTTGCGTCGGCTGACTATGTATTATCGGCAACGACACTTTGTCGGGCAAACTAATCAACTCTTCTATCCTGATACTTTTTTCCATAGCGCCTCCATAAAATTTGTGAAATTTCAAAGAACCACTCTGTCCATCTGTATTCATATTGTCTCTGTTTTTCGCTATTCGGTCAAGTTGACTTTTGTCTTGGTTTAAGCTATAAAATAGGGAGGAAGCAATTTTTCGCTTTTTATTTTTTTGTAAATTTTATCATTCCATATGTCCAAAACCAAAGATTTTATTATTGAAGAGTTAAAACGGCAACTGTCTGATTTTGAAGTTAAATTGGCCGAGCAGCCTTTTGGCCTGGTGGCCGAAGTGGGCGACGGCATTGCCCGCGTCTCGGGCTTGCGCTCCGCCATGATGAACGAAATGTTGGAGTTCGTCACCGAACGAGGTTCGGTTTACGGCGTGGCTTTAAACTTGGAAGAAGAATTTGTCGGCGCCGTAATTTTGGGCGACTACAGTTTAATCAAGGAAGGCGACAAGGTTTTGTCTTTAAACAGAATTTTAGAGGTGCCGGTCGGCGAGGCTATTATCGGCCGGGTGGTTAACGCTTTAGGCGCGCCTCTGGACGGTCAAGGCGATATTAAAACTAATGAATTTTTCCCGGTGGAAAAAGTGGCGCCCGGCGTGATTACCCGCCAAGGGGTCAATCAACCGGTCCAGACCGGTATTAAAGCGATTGACGCCATGGTGCCGATAGGCCGCGGCCAGCGTGAACTGATTATCGGCGACCGCCAGACCGGCAAGACTGCCATTGCCATTGACGCCATCATCAACCAGAAGGGCCAGAATATGAAATGTATTTATGTGGCTATCGGCCAAAAAGAATCCAAGGTGGCCTCTATCGTGGCTAAATTACAAGCGGCCGGCGCTATGGAATATACCACCGTGGTTTTGGCCGGCGCCAGCGACCCAGCTCCTCTTTTATATATAGCGCCTTACGCCGGCGTGGCCATGGCCGAATACTTTTTAAGTAAAGGTGAAGATGTTTTGATTATTTACGATGACTTAAGCAAACACGCCGTAGCTTACCGTGAAATGAGCTTGCTTTTGAAGCGCCCGCCGGGACGCGAGGCTTACCCCGGTGATGTTTTTTATCTGCATTCCCGCCTTTTGGAGCGCGCCTGTAAATTAAACGCCGAACACGGGGGCGGTTCTATTACCGCTTTGCCGATTATTTAAACGCAAGCCGGCGATGTGTCCGCTTATATTCCGACCAACGTCATTTCCATTACCGACGGTCAGATTTATTTGGAGCCGGATTTGTTTTACAAGGGCCAGCGCCCGGCCATTAACGCCGGCTTGTCGGTGTCGCGCGTCGGTTCGTCCGCCCAGACCAAAGCTATGAAGCAAGTGGCCGGAAAAATGCGCTTGGAGGCGGCGCAATTTCGCGAATTGGCGGCTTTCGCCCAGTTCGGTTCTGATTTGGACCAAGATACCAAGAACAAATTGGAGCGCGGCAAGCGTTTGATGGAAGTTTTGAAGCAAGACCAGTACGCCACGCTGTCTATGGCTGAGCAGGTAGCGGTTTTCTTTTCCTTAACCAACGGCCTGCTGGATGATGTGGCCGTGGATAAAATTATCAGCGCGGTTTTGGGTTTGGTCGCTTATTTGCGGGACACCCACGCCAGCCTGTTGAAAACCATAACCGAAACGGGAGAATTATCAGATGAAACTAATCAGAAGTTAACGGAAGCCATCAAGGATTTCAAAGAAACCATTGCATAAATTTCGAATTTTGAATTTAGAATTTTAAATAAATTTCGAATGACAGAATTTTTAATTAAAACGTATTTGATGTAGAATTCAAAATTAAAGTGTTTATTCGAAATTAGAAATTCAGAATTAAAAATTATTTTGTTTTATGTCCAACACCAAGGAAATACAACGCCGGATAAAATCGGTCACCAGTACCGGCAAAATTACCAAAGCCATGGAGATGGTCTCGGCGGCCAAGATGCGCCGGGCCGTTGAGGCGGTTTTGAAAACCAGAAGCTACGCCAATTTAAGCTGGACGACTATTTTAAATTTAACCAAGAGCCCTAATTATCATGAATTGCACCCACTCTTATCGCCCCGCGCTGAAGTAAAAAAAGTAGCTATTATAATGTTTGCGGCCAATCGGGGTTTGTGCGGGTCTTTTAACAGCGCCCTGCTCAACAAAATCCAAGACTCTATCAATAAGCATCAGACCAACAGTTTGGGCGAACCGCTGGAGCACGAATTTATCGTTTTTGGCAAAAAGGGCTTGGCCGTCGGCAGCCGCTTGGGGCATAAAATTATCGCCGATTTTATTAAAAATGACGCTAACGCCAGGGTGGCCGACATTTCCCCCATGGCCAAAATGGCTACCGCGGATTTTTTGGCCGGACGCTATGACAAAGTGTTGGTGGCCTATACCGATTTTGTTAATGCCGCCGTCCAAGTGCCCAGAATCAAGCAATTATTGCCGATTGATTTGGACGCGCAGGATGACCATTTGGGGGTGGTGGGCAAAAACGCCAAGGTCGGTTTGGACAAAGAATATATCAAAGGCAAAGAAACTAAATATTTGAAAGATGAAGCCGGCTTAACTTATGACTTCACTTACGAGCCCGGCCCGGCCGAAGTTTTGGATAAGATGATTCCACGCTTGCTGGAGGCGCAATTATTCCAGGCCTTGCTGGAGTCCAATGCTTCGGAACACAGCTCTCGCATGGCCACTATGCATCAGGCCAACGAATCAGCCAAGGACTTGGTTAACGAATTAACTTTATATTATAACAAAGTCAGGCAGGCCGGCATTACTTCGGAAATCGCGGAGATTGCCGCCGGAGCCAATGCTCTGAAATAATTTTATTTATAAGTCAGTTAAAAAAGATATGCCTAAAGACAATAAAAATGTAGGAAAAGTAAAACAGGTCATCGGCGCGGTCGTTGACGTGGAGTTCGGCGAACATTTGCCGGAAATTTACAATGCTTTAAAAATTAAGACCCCGGACGGCGAACTGGTGCTGGAAACCCAGCAGCATTTGGGCTCCGGCTTGGTGCGCGCCGTGGCCATGGGCACGACCGATGGCTTGAAACGCGGCGACGAAGTGATTAATACCGGCGAGGCCATCACGGTACCGGTGGGCAACGAAACTCTGGGACGCATTTTCAATGTGCTTGGCAATGCGGTGGACGGCCAAGCGACCCCTAAAACAGCCAAACGCTACCCGATTCACGCCAGCGCTCCCGAGTTTGTTGACCAATCCACCACCACGGAAATCTTGGAAACCGGCATCAAGGTGATTGATTTGATTTGTCCGATTTCCAAGGGCGGAAAAGTCGGCATGTTCGGCGGAGCCGGCGTGGGTAAGACGGTTATTATTCAGGAGCTTATCAATAACATCGCCAAAGAGCACGGCGGTTTTTCGGTCTTTGCCGGCGTGGGCGAACGCACCCGCGAGGGCAATGATATTTATCATGAAATGAAAACGGCCGGCGTGCTGGACAAAGTGGCCATGGTTTTCGGACAGATGAACGAACCGCCCGGAGCCCGCGCCCGCGTGGCTTTGACGGCTTTGGCTATGGCTGAATATTTCCGCGACGAAGCCAATCAGGACGTGCTGTTGTTTATTGATAATATTTTTAGATTTACGCAGGCCGGTTCCGAAGTGTCCACATTGCTTGGCCGCATGCCAAGCGCCGTAGGCTATCAACCGACCTTGGCCACGGAAATGGGCGAACTACAGGAACGCATCACTTCCACCAACAAAGGCTCCATCACTTCCATTCAAGCAGTCTATGTGCCGGCCGATGATTTGACCGACCCGGCGCCGGCCACCACTTTCGGCCACTTGGATTCCACGGTGGTGCTGTCGCGCGGTTTGTCGGAACTGGGCATTTATCCGGCCGTGGATCCGCTGGACTCCTCTTCCACGATTTTGGACCCCAAGATTGTGGGTCTGGAACATTATCAAACCGCTCAAGGCGTGCAGAAAGTTTTACAGCGTTATAAAGATTTGCAGGATATTATCGCCATCTTGGGCATGGAAGAATTATCCGACGAGGATAAGCTGACAGTCAGCCGGGCGCGCAAAGTGCAGAAATTTTTGTCCCAGCCCTTTCAAGTAGCCGAAGTTTTTACCGGACGCCCCGGCAAATACGTTAAGCTGGCCGACACTATCGCCGGCTTCAAGGAAATTCTGGAGGGCAAGCACGACCACCGCAGTGAAGATGATTTCTACATGCGTGGGGGCGTTGAAGATTTACAGTAGAATTTCGAATTTTTAATTTAGAATTTTGAAACAATTTTTAATGACTTAATTTTTTAATTAAAAAGTAGTCGTTGTTAAATTAGAAATTCAAAATTAAGATATTTATTCGAAATTAGAAATTATAAATTCAAAATTATTAAACATGTCCGATTTAAACATACAATTTGAGTTGGTCACCCCTGAGCGTGTCCTATTGAAGGAGGCGGTGACGCAGGCGACTTTGCCGACCGAGATGGGCGAGATTACCGTTTTACCCAACCACATTCCCTTGGTGGCGGTTTTGAAACCCGGAGTAGTGGAAGTTAAGCGCGCCGATGGCAGCCAGGAGATTATGTCGGTGTCCGGCGGTTTTGTGGAGGTGCTTCAGGGCAAGATTGTGGTGCTGGCGGACACGGCCGAACGAGCCACCGAGCTGGACGAAGCTCGCATTGCCGAAGCCAGAGCCAAAGCCGAGGCCTTGAAAGCCGGTCGGCAGGAGACCGTGGACTTTGCCGATATCAGCGCCCGTTTGGAAAAAGAATTGGCTCGCTCCAAAGCCGTTAAAAAGTGGAAAAAGATAAAAAATATTGAAACAATCAGCTAAAATATAACTTTGTTAGAAAGTATGCTACAATTTTTTTGTAGCATATTTTTTATGAAAAAAGACGGTTTCACCCAGTTAAATGCCAAGGCTTCCCGTTTGAAAACGGGAAATTTAACGGCTTGTCCTGCGGAGCCTCGGCAAAGTAGGGGGTTCACCCCATTAAATGCTAAAAGCTCCGGCCAGTATGGCCGGAATTTAACGGGGTTTACCTTAATTGAGCTTTTGGTAGTTATTGTTATTATCGGCATTATAGCGACTTTTAGCGTCATTATTATTAATCAAGCCAGAGCCAAGGCTCGGGATGCCCAAAGATTGTCCGATATCAAACAAATCAGCACGGCTTTGGAATTATACCGCGCCGACGAGGAGAGCTATCCGACGGTTTTAACTCCGGGGCAGAGCTTGGTCGGTCCGACTTCCGGCGTCATTTACGTTAAAACATTACCAACCAATCCTCCGCCCACCAATGATGGCAGCTGCACGGTTAATGAATATGCCTATCTCACTTCTGACGGCGGGGAGACATATCAAATAACCTATTGTTTAGGCGGCGCTACGGGCAGCGCGGCCGCTGGCACCAATGTGGCCAGACCCTATGTTATCGCCTCCAGCTGTACGCCTAATTGCACTAATAAATGCACCGGCGAAGCAGACGGCTGCGATGGCACCTGCGCCAACGCAGTAGTCGCCTATGAAGGCGGTCCCTATGACTCTAACGGCACCACTCAAGCGACAGGAGGCTATTATCGCACCGTGCTTATCGGCGCTCAATGCTGGCTGAAAGACAATTTAAATGTCGGAACGATGATTGGTTCAAAATTAGCCGACAACACCACGGTGCAGAATCAAACCAATACCGGCACCATAGAAAAGTATTGCTATACTTATGTCCAACAAGGCAATGCCGGGCAAATTACCACCGGTACGGCTGATTGCGCTGTTTACGGCGGTTTTTATCAATGGCCGGAGGCGGTTCAATACAGCAACGGCGTCACGCTGACTAGCGGCACCGCGGTTGCCGGCGGCAACATTCAGGGCATTTGTCCGACCGGCTGGCACTTGCCCAGCAGTACGGAATTCGCCACCCTATCAACTTATCTGGGCGGCGACTCCGTGTCCGGCACTGTTATCAAAGAAACAGGCATGGTTTATTGGAATTATGGTTCTCCCGGCACGAATACTTCCGGCTTTACTGCTTTGGGGGCCGGCCGGTGCACCTCCGGCAATTTTGATAGTCGCGGCGTGGTGGCTTATTTTTCTTCAACCTTGGCTCAAGGGACTAATAACGCTTATTGGCGCCGTCCGCATTATGCCACTGCCACCTTTACCAATTCCTACAGTTCTCGGTCCGACGGCTATAGCGTGCGCTGTCTAAGGGACTAAAGAGAGGAAAGCGGATAAGAGCGTTTTAAGCGGTATTTTGGCTTATTATTAGATGATTTTTAGAGCTCTTGACAAAAAAGAGAAAAATATGATATTGTCAAAAAGTTGTTTTTTGAAAATAATTAAAGGCCATAAAGGCCATTTACATAAATTTTTAACAGGGGGAAAACTATGGCGATGTCGATCAGACCAACCAGATTTGGTGTTGGCGGAAAACATTATTGCACACATTCTTGCGTGGATAATAAGACAAAACCGAGTAAAGGACAGATTTGTCCAATATGCAACATGGTTGTGGCTGAAGGTGATGATGATGCGGTTGAATTTGACGGACAACGCTATCACTTATCACATTTAATGAAGAATCAGCCTCAAGGCATTAAGCACAAACAGGTATTCAACAAGTTGCGTGTTCTTCACTCCAAACTTTCCGGTTTGGAAAATCACTCAGCAGCAGAGGATCAAAACTTTAAACTTTTGCACAAGGTGCTGTTTAGAACAAACGGCATCAGCAAAAAATAATTTTCATCACAAAAAACAATAGCCGGACTTTAAGCCCGGCTTTTTTTATTTCATGGTTGACTTTTGGCGCGCTTTCTTATAAGCTGGAGGCAATTTAATCAGTAAAATTTGTAGTTCTTAAAAAATTTAATGGAGGTAAGATGAATAATACGAATCAGCCGATAATCAATGTCGGCGGGACCATGTCCGTCACCGATGCCCTGCGTCATAATGAGGAAATTTACGGCTTGGTTAACAGGCGCCGCTTGGAATTGCACGACTTACAGACTCATATGGGCCGTTTCTGGGGACGGTGTTTAAAAAATATCAGGAAAGAGGATACGGCCATGGCTGCTAAAAATTTATCCCTGGCCTTGAGCTGGTTTTTTTCCATTATTAACGACCAGGGCATTGCTTTGGAGGAGGCGACATGGCTTAAATTTCCGGCTTGCTGCTCTTATTGCGACAGGGGGACTTGCCGGTGTTCTCCCGACAGACCGACCGAGAGAAAGGAGGTGGCCCGAGACAGAAGAGAGAAGCCCCGCACTTTAGCCGGCTGGCAACGGTTGTTTGCAAAAGTGTATCCTGCTCGCAAGCGGACTTTGGACAGCGCGACCAGCCATTTGACCGAAGAAATAGAAGAATTTAAGGAAGCATTTTTCCAAAACAGGGAACTCTACACTGTCGAGAGCTGGCTGAAAGTTGAAGAAGAGGCGGCTGATGTTTTTTCCTGTATTATGGGCGTAGCTAACTCCCTGTCCATTGATTTGGCCAAGGAATATTCGGCGTCATTTTTCAACGGCTGCCACTTGTGCAACGACAGCCCTTGCCAGTGCAGTTTTCACGACCTATGTTCTGTATAAAGTATTATTTTTATAAAAGGGAATATCCAATTCCCTTTTTTGTTTTTTATCGCTAATCCATTGACAATTGGCCGTTGTGGCGTGATAATTTCGTTATATGAAAATTGTTTTGGACTTACATCTTCACTCGCGTTATTCGCGGGCCTGCTCGCCCCAGCTGACGCTTGAGGGCATTGACTCCGCCTGCCGAGTTAAGGGCGTGGGCGTCGTGGCCACGGGCGATTTTACTTATCCGGCCTGGTTTTCGGCTTTGAAAAATGAGCTGACCGAAATCGCCTGCCCGACACGCCTGACGGCGAGTCATGGCGGGCGGGGTCAGTCGGGATTGTATAAATTGAAAAATTCCGCTGATGACAAAATAAAATTCTTGCTGTCCACCGAATTATCGTTGATTTATAAAGCGGGCGGGAAAGCCCGCCGAATCCACTTGGTTGTCCACGCGCCGAATTTGTCAGCTGTGGCCGAACTTAATGAATTTTTGGATAAGCATTATAATATCCGTTCGGACGGACGGCCGATACTCGGTATGAGCGCGCCCGACTTGGTAAAATTGTGCTTGAAAATTCATCCCGAGTTTCTGATTTATCCCGCGCACATTTGGACGCCGTGGTTTTCGGTCTTCGGCTCCAAGTCCGGCTTTGATTCTTTGGAAGAGTGTTTTGGTGATGAGACTGGGAATATCTACGCTTATGAAACCGGATTATCCAGCGACCCCGAGATGAACTGGCGCGTCTCGGCTTTGGATAAGCTGACGCTGTTATCAAATTCGGACGCGCATTCCCCTGCCAATATCGCGCGCGAAGCCAATGTGTTTGAGCTCGGCGAATTTAGCTACGCGGAAATTTATAATATTATAAAAAGCAAACAAAGCGAGAAAATTTTATACACGATTGAGTTTTATCCCGAGGAGGGTATGTATCATTTTGACGGCCACCGCGACTGCGGTTTTTCCTGCGAGCCGGCCGAAGCGTTAAAACTGAAAGGTATCTGTCCAAAATGCGGACGCCCCTTAACCATTGGCGTGGCCAATCGCGTGGAAGAACTCGCCGATAATCCTGCCGGACGCAGGCCAGAGGGCGCGAGTGATTTTAAAAAATTAGTGGAGCTGGATAAAATTATCGCCGAGTGTCTTAATATAAAAAGCCGCCAGTCCAAACAAGTCCAAGCCGAATATCATAAATTAATTAAGGCCTTGGGCAGCGAACTCTATATTTTGATTGACGCGCCCTTGGACAAAATAAAAACCGCCTCCAATGGGCGGGTGGCCGAAGCCATCAAGCGTGTCCGCGCCGGCGAACTAATCATCCGGCCAGGGTACGACGGTAGGTACGGTGAGGTTCGTATTTTCGCCGATAACGAGAAAGAAGTGCAAAAATCGTTGTTTTAAGACATGCTGAAACTTTAGCAGGTACATTTTTTAAAACAGCTATTGACATCTTTTTAGAGCTATGATATGCTGGGTATGCAATAAGACAAAATCTTAAATATCAACATTTATGGACTATAATTTTAAAAAATTCACAAAAGTAGGCTCAAAATTAGGCAATTATACCATTAGTTTGAGTGGCAAGTCTTTTTCCTTTGGGTTCAACTCTGGGTTTTATACCAAGGAAAATATTAAGGATTATAAAAAAGTAGTCCTGTTTTATGATGCGAAGAACAAGGCTGTGGCCTTCAAGTTTACTAATGACGAGGAGGCAGAGGGAGCTTTTACTGTCATCCATAGTAATAATGGGTCTACGGGGTCGGTCACGGCCAAGTCATTTATTATAAATAATGGTATAAGTGAATATTCTGGTAAGAAAAAACCTAATATTATTAAAGATGATGATTTCGGAGAGCTGTTTGTAATAAACCTACTAGAAAAGAAACTTGACATCGAAGAGCAAACAAGCTAAAATTTAAGAGATTTTAAAACACCTTAATGAAGGGCGGGGTACAGACTGTGTAATATGACGCATCATGAGTACGTCGGTCATCCTCTTTTCAAGGCGATTAATGACCTAACTACACGGATTCCTGCCTTTCTTTAAGGTGTTTTATTAAGAACCGTCCTACTGGCGGGAGATAGTAGTATTATGGGGATGCACTGGTGTGGTGGCCTGTCTTGAAAACGGGGCTATAGGGGTTCAATTCCCCTCATCTCCAATGTTAGTATTACTATCTCCCGCCAATAGGCGGTTTTTTTATATCTTAATTATATCACTAAATGATATTAAATTAAAATATTTTTATAATTTTTTATAATTTAGTTTAATTTTAGCCAATTTTTAGTAATTTTTATTTTTTTAAAATCAGAATTTTTTATTTTGCGCCCCCTTTTTCAAAAAGTCAACAGGTTGATTTTTACCAATTTTTATGATAAAATAAGTCCCAAAATAGACAAAATATATGTCTTTTAATGAGATATTGGGATATTTATGCATTAGCGCTGCGGTCATTGTCGCTTTCATCTTTTGGCTTAAACCAAAGACCACTGAATTGAAGGAGTTCTTTGGTTTTGATAATTGGGAACACCTAGTTGAGGTGTTTTTATTATTTATTGCGAGTATTAGTATTTGGGTTTATGTTTTATTTTTTGTTTTTGACGGTGGAGGCAGGGATATAAACCCTATTTTGATTAATGTATTAAATGTGGCCAGTCTTGTGTATGTTTTCATCTTTTTATGCTGGTGGATTTTAAATATTTTTGACTTTTTTTCTAGAAATGAATTTTTATTAAAATTCAATAAAGAATTATCTTTTTTTGTACGAATTATCCCGCTCTTAGTAGCTATCGGTTTTTTTATTAGTTTTTGGATAGTTATATTAATAAAAGCAGTTGGATGGTTTGTTCAATTAATACTATAAAATTTTTAATTCAAGTTGGTCGGTTTGTTCGTCCCAGAGGGCGAAGGTGGGGGCGTAGAAGACATTGGCGAGGTTGCCGGGGTTGATAAATTCAACGCCGTTTTTTGTTTCCTGCCACGGTTTGTGGGTGTGGCCGTAGAATACGACGGATATTCCCGTTCCGTCGTCCCCGCGCAGGCGGGGATCTGCGCCTTGTTTGATTAAGGCGTTAGCTGAAAAAGATTCGTGGCAGAGGCCGACAATCCTGCCCGCTATCTTAACAATTCCGCCGTGGCGGCCGAGAAAAGTGATATTTTTATATTTTTTTGATTCCGCTTCTAAGTCGCAGACCTCCATATTGCCCGCGACCAGATAAATTGGGTCGGAAAAATTGATGGCTAAATATTTTAAGGTTTGAGCGTTCGTAATATCGCCCAAAACAAAAAGAGCGCTGACCCTATTTTCTTTAGCAATGGTAAGCGCCGTGTTTAGGTTGGGGATGTTGTCGTGAATGTCGGAGATGACGGAAATCATAATTTACAATGATCAATTTACAATTTACAATCAAGGCTTAATTTACAATTTTAAAATTTTTTCATTGGAAATTGATTGAAAATTGAAAATTGTGAATTGAAAATTTTTAAGACTATTTCCTCAAACTTAACTCATAAGCTATCTGCTCTAACTTTCTAAGATGCCCTTTGGCTTGGTCGTATTTGGTGCGCAGATAGCCGGTGAAATCAAACTCCACCAGCTCGGCCATAATGTCGTCGGCCAAAGCTTTAACCTGTTTGGCTTCTTTGATTTTACCCCCAGCGGCTAAATTAGTGGCTTGGCGCGCCATTTCGCCGAGCAAGTCGGACAAACCGCCCAAGTAGCTGGCCGCGCTTAATTGGACGCCTTTAAATTTATCCAATGGTTGCTTGTTAATTACCAGATAAAATAATTTGGCCTCGGCGTATTCTTCCACTCCCGCCGAGTAAGCCCCTTCTTCGGACAGACGCTCAAAACCGAAACTGCTTTGCAATTTTTTTAAGCGAGTTTCAATGTCGGTTAGAGACGCTTGAGCTTTCTTTTTATCACCGCGGTGCAAAGAAAAAATTACCCTCTTGGCGTCGTGCAAGACAGCGTTGGACGCGGAGATAATCTGTCTTCTTTCCGATTCCTTTTTAGAGTATTCTGTTTTTAATTGTGTGAAGAATTTATTCATAGTTTTTTAGTAAAATCACAAATCCCAAATGCCAAATTTCAAATAAATTCCAAGCTCCAAATCACAAAAAATCGTTGTGTTTGGTATTTGAGATTTGGAATTTGTTTGGAGCTTGAGATTTGTTATTTGGAATTTTAAGACAACGGTTGCTTAGCTACTTGGCGACACGTAAAACCTCTTCTACTGTAGTCTCACCATCTAAGGCCTTTAAGATGCCGTCTTCCAAGACCGAGACAAAGCCTTGCGTTCGGGCCAGTTTTTCCAAATCTTCGTCAATCGTGGTCGGTTCTTGAATAGCTTTTTTAATGTCGCCGGTGATGGAAATGGCTTCAAACAAGCCGACTCGGCCTTTGTAGCCGATGCCCCCGCACTGTTCACAGCCTTTCCCGCGGACAAATACCAATTTCTTGGGAATAATCGCGCCGGAAGTAGTGCTAATGCCGGCCAATATTTTTTCCACTTGTTTTAATACGGTGGCCTCCGGCTGATATTCCTCTTGGCAATGCGGGCAGACCCGGCGCGCCAAACGCTGGCCGATGGAGCATTCCATAGCGCCGGCCAAAATAGTTCTTTCAATGCCCAGTTCGTAAAATCGGGTAATGGCGCCGGCGGCCGAGTTGGCGTGAACGGTGGACAAGACCAAGTGGCCGGTCAAAGCGGCTTCAATGGCCGTCTTGGCGGTTTCGGCGTCGCGCACTTCGCCTATCATAATGATATTGGGATTTTGGCGCATCAGGGAGCGCAGGGCGTTGGCGAAACCATAGCCGGTTTTTTCGTCAGCCTGCGTCTGCATAATGCCTTCCAAACTGTATTCAATCGGGTCTTCCACCGTGATGATTTTAATGTCGCTTTTGTTGAGCCGGCTTAAAATGGAATAGAGCGTGGTGGTTTTACCCGAACCGGTCGGACCGGTATTGATAATAATACCGCGAGTTTTAGTGACCGCCTCCAAAACAACCTCCTTGGTTTTAAATTGCAAGCCCAATTCTTCTATTTTGACGGTGGCCGGCTGTTTGGTCAGGACGCGCAAGACCGCGGTTTCGCCGTAGCCGCCCGTAATAATGGAAACGCGGCAATCATAACGGTCATTCGGGACATAAATGGCAAAGCGTCCGTCGTAAGTGGCTTTTTTAACCTTGGTATCAAAACCGGCCAAATCTTTGATTTCACCTATCAAGGGGACATAGTACTCTTTGCCCAGCGTGGCGACGTCGTGCAAGATGCCGTCAATGCGGAAGCGAATGCGCACGTTATTTTCCTCGGGGTCAATGTGCAAGTCGCCCGCCTCAATTTTAATGGCGGCGGCTATCAGAATATTAATCATCTCGCTCGTTTTGTAATTTTTGATGAGGTCGCCCGAGCCGATAAAGTTTTTGGCAATCTCGCCGCCAACTTTCAGGTTGTCTTCGGTCAGCTTTAAGCCGCGGCCGATGGTTTTGGAAGTGACAATATCGTAAAGCGCGTCCACGTAGTCGGTTTTGCCGATGACTTTGTAAACTTCCTCCAAACTGGTGGTGCCGGCCATGGCTTTTAAGACGCCGTCTTGGAGCATGGTAATCATGCCGTCTTCAATGGCCGCCTCCAAAATTTTAAAAGCCGGAACATTTTCGGCCACCAGCGCTTTGAGATTATCGCTCATGGTAAAGATTTCAAAAATGCCGACGCGGCCTTTATAGCCGACTCCCCCGCACTTGGGACAGCTTTTATTGTCGCCCGGCTGATAAAAAGTCGGCAGGGCGCTCGGAATATCAATGCCGGCTTTGGGCGAAATGACGGCCAGAATTTTTTTCACTTGTTCGGTTTCGGCTTCGCTTAAGGTTTGCGCGACGCGGCACTCGGAACAGAGCTGGCGCACCAAGCGCTGGGCCATAATGCCGTTAATAGCCGGAGTTAATAAGAAAGGTTTGATGCCCAAATCCAAGAGGCGAGGGATAACGCCGGCCGAATCGTTGGTGTGGAGAGTGGAGAGCACCAAGTGTCCGGTTAAAGCGGATTGAATGGCGATTTCGGCGGTTTCCAAGTCGCGGATTTCGCCAATCATAATAATATCGGGGTCTTGGCGCAAAACTGAACGCAAAGCTTTGGCAAAAGTGTAGCCTTTCTTTTCGTCCACCTGGCTTTGGTTGATATTGGGCAGATGGTATTCAATCGGGTCTTCCAAGGTAATGATTTTCGTGCCCGGCTTGTTAATCCGTTTCAGCGCGGCGTAAAGCGTGGTGGTTTTGCCGGAGCCGGTCGGGCCGGTGGTGAGAATCAAGCCGTTGGGCTTGGCGATTTCTTTGGTTAATAAATTCAAGGCTTGGGGCAGCATGCCCATATTTTCCAATTCCAAACCGGTGGCATCGGACTCCAGCAATCTCATGACGACGCTTTCGCCGTAAGCGGTCGGCAGGAAGGAAACGCGCACGTCAATTTTTTTGTCGGTCAGTTTGATGGTAAAACGGCCGTCTTGCGGGCGATCGGTGATGTTGATTTTGGCGCGAGCCAGAATTTTCAAGCGCGCCACCACTTCGGACCAGCGTTTGGAGTCAATAGTGGCGCCGGTTTGCAAGACGCCGTCAATGCGAAAGCGCACGGCCACTCCGCCCTCACCCGCCTCCACGTGAATGTCGCTGGAATTGAGCTTCAGGGAGGTGGCGATAACCAAAGTAATAACATCGGTGATGTTGACGCGGTTGATTTTTTCGTCAATGCTGGCGAGCCCCTCAATTTCCGCCTCAAAACGCTCCAAGTCTTCCGCGGTTATTTCCACGCCCTCTTTGTATTCCGTAATTTTCGGCAGAGTGCGGTAAAATTTCATCCCGTATTCCAAACTGCGCGGAGACACCAAGTAAATATCGCCGTTTTGAAAATAAAATTTGTCTTGAAGCTCCTTTAATTTTTTAGCTACGGCTTCGTTTTTGGGGTCGGTGGAGGCCAAGCGGATATTAAAGTTGTCGCGGAAAAAACAAACGGTTTTTAATTGTTTAGCTTCCTCTTCGTCTATCATGGAAATGCTTTCCGGCGCGATGGGGAAGCCGACCAAATCAATATAGTTGTAGCCCCAAGACGTGGCCAAGCCGGCCGTGGATTCTTCCAGCTCTTTGACTCCCATTTCAGCCATTTTTTTCTTGAATTTTCCTTGCGCGCTTTCTTCATCGGGCTGATTGGCGGCGTCGGCGCCCAAATCTTCGATGGATGGTGTGGCTTTGCTCATAGATTTATCTTAAGTCTTTCAATAGTCTTTCAATTTTATCATTTTAACCTCAAGATAACAAACACTTGACCTTTTTGTTATAATTTGTTTTAATATAAAAAACATTGTTCTTTCAATCATTTATATTAATTTTATGGAGGTAAAATGGCAAAAGTAGATTATTCTATCCGTGAAGAAGCTAAAAAACTAGTCAGCCAGCTTTGGCAAGATTTTTTAGCTGGCGGACCGATTGAGGGTTTCGAAGATATTCGTCATGATATGGCTTTGCCGAAAAAAATGGCCAAAGAGTTCATGATTTTTGCTAAGAGTCAGCCGAAATATCCTTATTTATCGTTAGAAGACAACCCCGCAAGCGAGCTGTGCCCTGATATGAAAAATTTGCCCAGAGACCAAAAGTATTTTTCTCTGGATTATTTTATTGACCGCACTATCGGTTTTGTCTCTTTCCCTAAGTTGGCTGCTTGAAACAAAATTATTTATAGACTCGCAATTTTTGCGGGTCTTTTTTATGGCCAAAGAGAGTGATATAATAAAAACCATGAGCAGACGCCGAAGACGACAAAAAGAAAATCCATTAGATTATTTGACTTTGCCCAGTTTAGGCCTTGACCCGGCCATTACCAAAACCATCTGGGCTTTGTTTATTTTAATTTTAGCCGTTGTTAGCGGCTTGAGTCTGTTTGATTCGGCCGGAGCGGCCGGGGTTTATTTGAATTTGGGCTTGACCTGGCTTTTCGGCTGGGGACGCTGGCTGGCGCCGCTGATCTTGGCGGCCTGGGCCGGTTTTATGCTATTAAGAAACCGCTTGGCCATCGGCGCCGTCAATTATGCCGGCTTGGTATTATTTGCCGTTTCTCTGCACGGCTTGATGCAGTTATTTATCAACCAAGACGAGTGGGATTTGGCTTTAAGCCAGGGAACGGGGGGCGGACATTTCGGCTGGCTCGTAGCTTGGGGTCTCACGGCTGGGGTGGGCTTGATTGCCGCCTATGTGATTTTACTGGTAATTTTTTTAATTTCGCTCATGTTTATTTTTAACAGCACTTTGGCGACTTTGTGGTCTAAGAGCAGTTGGCCGGCTAAAGTGTTGCTACACCCGGTTCATTTTATTTGGCAAAAGATTACCGGCAAGTCGGAGGCTGGTCCTGCCGAGACTGAAGAGGCTCTGGCGGGCGAGGAAGTTGACGAAGCAACAGCTGATATTGAGACCGCTGACGACGAAGAAGAGAATATTGAGGCAGAAGAGGAAGCAGACAGCAGAAGGCCGATAGTGGCTATGGCTAAAAATGAGGAAATAGAAAATATTTGGCACCCCAATAATATTAAAATTGATTTGCCTTTAGACTTGCTGAGTGAGAGCAGGGGCAAACCGGTGGGCGCGGATGTTAAAAACAGCCAAAAGATTATTCAAAAAACTTTGGACGAGTTCGGCATTGAGGTGGAGATGGGCGACGTCTCGGTCGGCCCGACCGTCACTCAATATACCCTGCGTCCGGCCGACGGCATTAAATTGTCGCGCATCACCAATTTGAACAATGACTTGGCCATGGCGCTGGCGGCGCATCCCGTCCGCATTGAAGCGCCGATTCCCGGCAAGTCGCTGGTGGGCATTGAAGTGCCCAATAAAACCATCGCTCTGGTCAGCTTGCGGGAAATTTTATCCAACAACGAATTTAAAAATCGCAAAACCAACAACACCATTGCCTTGGGCAAAGATGTGGCCGGCCAAGTTTGGGTGGCCGATATTTGCAAAATGCCCCATCTCTTGGTGGCCGGCGCCACCGGGAGCGGCAAGTCGGTCATGCTTAATTCCATTATCGTCAGCTTGCTTTATCAAAACAATCCCGATGATTTGCGTTTTATTTTGGTTGACCCCAAGCGGGTGGAGCTGACCATTTACAACGGCCTGCCTCATTTATTAACGCCGGTCATTACCGAGGTCAGTAAGACGGTCAACGCTTTGAAATGGTCGCTTAACGAAATGGATCGCCGTTTTAAAATTTTATCCAAGGCCGGCAAGCGCGATATTGTCAGTTTCAACCAAACGACCAAGCAAAAAATGCCCTATATTATTTTTGTGATTGATGAATTGGCCGATTTAATGCTCTTGGCCGGCAAAGAAGTGGAGGCCGGCGTGGTGCGTCTGGCGCAGATGGCGCGCGCCGTGGGCATTCATTTGATTTTGGCCACCCAGCGCCCGAGCGTTAATGTCATTACCGGCACCATCAAAGCCAATATGCCGGCGCGTATCGCTTTTGCCGTCGCTTCCAGCATTGATTCGCGCACGATTTTGGACGGCATGGGCGCGGAGAAACTATTGGGCCGAGGCGATATGCTGTTTTCCGACGCTTCCATGCCCAAGCCCAAGCGTTTGCAGGGCGCTTTTGTGGGGGAAAAAGAAATCAGGCGAGTGGTGGCGGAGATTAAACGCCAAGGCGGGGGCGTGGATTATCTGGATGATGTGACCGACAGGCAAAAAGTTGTCGGCATGGCTGGCGTGGGCATGAACGGCACCTTTACCGATGATGAAGACGACTTGGTGGCCGAAGCCAAAGACATCGTGGTTAATGCCGGCAAGGCTTCGGCGACTTTATTACAGCGCAAACTGTCGGTCGGTTACGCACGCGCCGCTAAACTCTTGGATATTTTGGAAGAGCATGGCATTATCGGACCGTCGCAGGGCTCCAAGCCGCGGGAAATTTTAGTCAGCAAGGAGGAATTTTCCGCTTTGCAAACCGAAGCCGTTAGCGGCATGCCCCTGCACAAGCGCGAGGAAGCCCGCCCGCCCGCCGCTTATTTGATGCCCTCCTACGCCAAGGCTACGGAGGACGAGGAAGAAATGGCCGATGAAGATGAGGATGAGGAGGAAGACGGCGCCGAGCTGTCTGAAGAGTTTGAATCAGAAATCGCTTCGGCCCAGAGCCTTGACGGCCCAAAATCGGCTTTCGCTGAAATTTTAGAAGAAGAGGAGGAACCAGACGAAGCAGAGATAGTGGAGCCGGAAGAAGACACGGAAGAAGAGGTTAGCGAGCCAGAAGCATTTGACGAACCGGAAGACCAGCCTAAAGCGAAGCAGAAAGATGATTATGATTTTGATAAGTATTTTTCGCGCTAAAGCGCTAGTTCATAAAGTTTGTAAAGTTCATAAAGTTAAAAGTTTTTGCAGAATTCGCAGATAAGATTTTAATTAGCATAACTATAAAGTAATTGCTATAATTAAAAAATAGCAAACCTTATTTTTTTAAATAACTTTACGAACTTACGACTTTATAAACTTTATAAACTCAATCGTATGAACCCATTCTTAAAACCCATTACCGACAAAATCAGCCATATCATGTGGGTGCTGATTTTGAACGGCCTGATTTTAATGGTGCTGGCCGCCCTGATTACCTGGAGCTCATTTTTTATGCAGCTTTTAATCGGTTTGGTGGTGCTAATTGTCGCCGGTAGTTTTTTCTACGGCGCCTACAAGATGCACAGCATTAAACAAATCTTGAAAAAGCTGTAATACAAAGGGCAGTAATGAAAAATTGGGCTTAACCCAATTTTTTGTTTTTTGAGTTTGGCGGTGGTATAATAAAAATAGCTAATTATATGAAGAAATTTGCTCAACGAATTTCGGGTTTTTTTGGTAATGTTGTCTTAGGTAAGCTGTCGCGCGCCGACAGCTATTATAGATATCACCATAGACAAATTACCAATGAATTTAAAGGAAAAATTTGACATTTTTGTCAAGCAAAAACATAAAAGCAAGCTTCAGCTGGCGCTGGTCTTGCTTTTGTTGTTGGTGTCTTTGTGGTTGCTCTGGCAAATGATTCATTTGTGGATATTCGTCGTCGCTGTTTTGGCCGCGGCCAACCTCCTGGCCATTGTTTCCTATCAAAAAGACATGGCTGTGCCATTCTTGGAGGCTTTCTTGTCCAAAGAGTATTTGAGAATTAAGGCCAAAGCGGCGACTAAGCCGTTTTGGTCTTTTTTAAATCGGCATTATCAAGGTTTTTTGCAGTATCTGCTGATTTTATTTTTGAACTCGCAAAAAAGTTTTGAGCTCTTTGTTCAGGACGGCGAGTCCATAGACGTCAAATTTGACGCCGATAGGCAAACTTTAAAGATTAGAGCCGGCGAAAGCGATACCCACATTAAAAAATATTCGGCCGAGGAACTGGTGGAGTTCTATAAGGCCAAGCTGGCGGACCAGCCGGCGCTGTCCATCAACGACTTATTTGTGCTGTTCGCCAGGTCTAAAAAAGAGCCTAAGCTGGCGCCGGTTAAAAATTGGTCGGTGGAAGAATTTTTTGATTTGTATCAGCTGAAAAAGAGGAAATTGGTGGTTTTTTCTTTGAGCGCTTCCATGGGTATTATTTTAAGCATAATTTTGCTGGTCTTCATTATTCCCTCCTGGCATAAAGTCAACGCCTTTACCTATGGCTGGGTGCAGACCAGCTGGACGGGCGGAGCTTCCACCACCACCGTGGCTGTCCACCCGGGCGACAAGACCAGCTGGCTCCAATACTTCTGGGCCAGCGCCAATATGTTCATCAGCACCAGCCTAACCCCCAATTCCGTGGCCACCTCCTCCACCGACACCACTACCGAGGACTTCTCGGCCGGCACTTTCAACAATGCCTACGCTACGAGCAGTATGGTTATAATGCGTAAGCCGAATGGAGCCAATTGCGGTTCCAATACCGAGTGTACCAGCGATTATTGTCCGGAAGGATTGTGCGAAGCTCCGCCGATAGCTTGCGACGGCTCGGAAGGCGCGCTGACTTGCGGTAATAAATGTACTTACAGTGGTGTTATTTATCCGACTGTGCAGGTTAATGCCACCACCACGACCCAGTGCTGGATAGCTAAAGATTTGAATGTCGGTACGATGATTACTGCCACATCTACTATGGCTAATGATAGCGTGCTGGAAAAATGGTGCTACAACAACCACGAAATTAATCCGAGTCCAACCACCACCGAATGCACTTGGGGGAATAACTGCGGTGGCTGTGATACGGATGGAGCATTTTATACTTGGTCGGAAATGATGGCTTTACCCTCGGCTTGCAATAGCAGTTCTAGTGGCGCTTGTGCTCCCGCGTCTTATGTTACCGGTTCTGGCGCGTCAGCCAAGCGCCAGGGCATTTGTCCGACGGGCTGGCATATTCCGAGTGATTATGAATGGTGGGGAATGGAAAATTATTTTGATTCCACTGTAGTTTACGATAATCCAAACTATTATACTGATCAAATAGCAAGCACATACTCGTGGGTTTATCGCGGTACTGATATTGGCACTAAGTTGGCATGCACCACTAGCGGTAATCCATGGACAAATTGCGGTTCCTCCGGCTTGAAGTTTCCCATGGCCGGTAGGCGCGATAGTAGTAATGGATACACTTTATCTCGTGGCGGTAGCTCAGGTTGGGCAAGTTATTGGACATCTGTACAGTATTCATCAATATCTGGTACTGAACGTGGTATTTATGCTGGTACCGCCACCCAGATGCAACGGAGAGCTGACAATAAGGGAACTTATGGTATGCATGTTCGTTGTCTTAAGGACTAAAAGTGGCTACGAAGCTACGAACACTAAGCTACGAAAAAACTACGAATAACCACGAACGGGACTACGAATATTAAGCTACGAAAAAACTACGAATAACCACGAACGGGACTACGAATAAAGGATAAATCACAAATTCCAAATCCCAAGCTCCAAAAAAGTTCCAAATCACAAAGAAATTGCAAATTATTTGAAATTTAATGCCAAGCTATGAAAAAAGAAGCAAAAAATAAAACTCTCACCATCTTTGAGGGCAGGCAAATCCGCCGCCACTGGGACGAGGACAAAGAAAAATGGTATTTTTCGGTGATTGACATCATCGCGATTCTTACCGAACAGCCCGATTTTAAAAAAGCGAAAAGTTATTGGGCAACCCTAAAAAACCGTTTAAAAAATGAAGGAAGCGAGGTGGTCACAAAATGTGACCAACTGAAATTACAATCCGCCGACGGAAAATTTTAACAAGGGATTGCGGTTAGGCGAACAAGGAGCCGCGGCTAAGCGGAAATTGCTTCAATATAAGATAAAGACTTGACTATTTAAAATATATTTGAAAAATATGGCATTATATTTCAAATACCCCGCTGATACAAAACGATAGTTTTGATAGCTATAAAATCAATTGTGTTAATCGTATCAATATGATACGATTAGTAGGTATAAATGATACGAATAAAATATGCCAAAAATCAATAAAACACAACAAATAATCGCTAAATTGATGCTGGACGGCAACAGATTAACATCTTCAGCGGTTTATCAAAAAATAAAAAAAGCGGGGGAAGACATGGCGCTGGTAACGGTTAAAAGGATGTTATCCGCGATGGTTAAGGACGGATTGCTGATAAAAAGCGGAGCCGGGCGGACGACCGGCTACTCTGTCAACACCCGGGGAAGAATCTTGACCGATATTAACGCCAAAGAGTATTGCGGTTTGGAGCCGGATAAGCGTTCGGGATTAAAAAAATATAATTTTGATTTATGGGGCAGTCTGCCCAAAAATGTTTTTAGTCCGGAAGAATTAAGAAATTTGAAATCTGCTACCGTCGAATATCATAAGCGAACCAAAAATTTGTCTCCGGTTATGCAAAAAAAGGAACTGGAACGGCTGATTATTGAATTATCCTGGAAGTCGTCCAAGATTGAAGGCAACACCTACACCTTGCTGGATACGGAAAAATTGATTTTAGAAAATCAAGAAGCGCCCGGGCATGACCATAAAGAAGCGCGGATGATTTTAAACCACAAAGAGGCTTTTAATTATGTCCGCGCTTACGCCGATAAGTTTAGGGTTTTAACTCGCAAAAATCTTGAAGAATTGCAAGCTATTTTGGTTAAGGGTTTGAAGGTAGAGCGGGGTTTGCGCCGCCGGCCGGTGGGAGTTTTGGGCTCTATTTATCGTCCGCTTGATAATGCCCAGCAAATTTTGGAAGCGGTAGAGGCTTTGAGCGTCGCCGTCGGCAAAATGACCAACCCTTACGCCAAGGCCTTAATCGCGCTTTTAGGCTTGAGTTATATCCAGCCTTTTGAGGACGGCAACAAGAGAACCTCGCGCCTATTAGCCAACGCCATCCTGCTGGCTTACGGGTGCGCCCCCCTGTCTTATCGCAGTGTTGATGAAAACGAATATCGCGAAGCCGTTTTGGTGTTTTATGAGCTTAATTCCATCATGCCGTTTAAGAAAATATTTATGGCGCAATACGAATTCGCGGCTAAAAATTACGCCGTCAAATAACCCCCATGAGTTTAGGAGATAAGTTTAAAATTTTTAGCAGGAATAAAAGCAAGCTCCAGCTGGCGGGGATTTTGGCGTTGGTGCTTGGTTCTGTAATTTTGTTTTGGTATTTGTTTCATTTATGGGTTTTGGTCATCGTTGTTGTTGCCGCGGTCAACTTCTTTGCCATCAACTCTTTCCGCCAAGTCAAGCTGGACATCTTGGATAAGCACAAGAGCAAACTCCAGCTGGCCATGATTTTGCTGTTTATTTTTCTAGCGCTGGTGGCCCTGTGGTATCTGGTTCATCTGTGGGTGCTCCTTATCGCTTTGCTCATCATCGTCAATCTGGTCATTTTTGTCTCCTACCAAAAAGACATGGCCGTGCCCTTCGTGGAGTCCTTCTTGGCCAAGGAGTATTTAAGGATGAAAACCGCGTTAGCAAAAAAATCAGCCCTGTCAGTCATTGAACGGCAATATCAGAAGGTTTTACAGCATTTTTTAATTCTCTTTCTTAATTCCCAGAAGAGCTTTGAGCTACTGCTCTGGAACGACGAGGCCTTTGGCATCAAGTTTGACGCTACCAAACAAACCCTGGACATCAGCACCAAGGAGACTAAAAGCCGGCCGACCGAAGCCTTCTTTGATTTCTACAAGCTAAGAAAGAAGAAATTGATTGCCCTGTCCCTGGGCGCCTCCACCGGCATTATCCTTAGCATTATCCTCTTAGTCTTCATCCTACCCTCCTTCCACAAACTGAACGCCTTTACCTACGGCTGGGTGCAGACCAGCTGGACGGGCGGAGCTTCCACCACCACCGTGGCTGTCCACCCGGGCGACAAGACCAGTTGGCTCCAATACTTCTGGGCCAGCGCCAATATGTTTATCAGCACCAGCCTGACGCCCAATTCGGTGGCCACTTCCTCCACCGACACGACCACCGATGATTTCTCGGCCGGCACTTTCAACAATGCCTATGCTACGAGCAGTATGGTGGTGATGCTCAAACCGACCGGAGCCACTTGCGCTTATAGCTACGAATGCGCCGGCGGCTATTGTGCCGATGATAATACTTGCTTTAATTGCGGAGTGGATACTGTCCAGTATGAAGGCGGGCCATACAACGCTGATGGTTCTTCCACCTCCACCACCGGCTACTACCGCACCGTGCTTATCGGCACTCAATGCTGGCTCAAGGATGATCTGAATGTCGGCACGATGATCGGTGCTAATTTAGCTAATGACACTACCATACAAGACCAAACAAACAACAGTGTTATAGAAAAATACTGCTATGGGTATAAACAACAGGATAATGCCACGCAAATGGCTACGGGTGCGGCTAATTGTGCTATTTACGGAGGGATGTACCAGTGGCCGGAGGCGCTGGCCTACAATAATGGCATTACTTTAACTTCCGGTACGCCTGTCTCCGGCAACATTCAAGGCATTTGTCCATCTGGCTGGCACATTCCAAGTAGTGCAGAATTTGTCTCTTTGGCGACTTACTTGGGCGGAGCGTCTGTCGCGGGAGGCTACATGAAAGAAACGGGCACAGTTCATTGGAATAGTCCTAATAATGGGGCTGACAATTCCTCCGGCTTTACTGCTATCGGAGGCAGTTATCGCAATTACAGTACTACCACTCCATTTTTATCCTTGAAAGAAAGCGTGTATTTTACGAAAACTGAAGCATGGGGTAGCACAGGCATGTTTGGTTATTGGCTTCGATATGATAACACGACACTTCAAAATTTTTCTGGTTCTCGAACGACGGGTTCCCATGTACGCTGCATTAAGGGAACGGGACAGTAAGACACTACGAAGCTACAAATTGGGCTACAAATAACTACGAACAAGTCCACTACGAATAAATTTAGAAACATTCGTGGTTATTCGCGGTTAGCGTTCGTAGCATAGCTACGAATATTATGAAGCAGGCTAATAGTAAGACATAATCCGAATGCCATGGAAGACTTATCAAATTATCAAAAACTAAGAAGCGACGCTTTAGCTTATTACAATACAATAGGCAGTGTTTTTTCCCCCGCTTTTAATACGAAAGTAATTTTTCCGGCCGAAGGATTTAATCATATTATTTTTACTAATCCCCGGTCAGAAAGAGAAAGGCCGTCGCAAATAGCCAGATTCAAGCTTTTGCCACTCGCTAAAAAATTGGTGGAAATATCAACTACTTATCAAGAAATAGAGGAATCAATTCAGGAGTTCACTATCAAAAAGCACAAGAAAAAAATTAAGGCCAGCCGCTTAGTCAAATATTGGGGGATTATAGCCATTATTGATAATCGTAAAATTAAAGTAATTTTAAGAAAAATCGGCGATAACGGTAGTCTGCATTTTTGGAGCATTGTACCTGCTTGGACAACCAATAAATATCGCGATACCAAGTTTATTACCACCATGAAAGGCAAGCCCGAAGAAGATTAAACTAAAATAACTATTAAAAAACACCCCAATCGGGATGTTTTTTAGTATGCCTGCCTTCGGCTTATGATTTAGCCGAATAGGGCTGACGCCCCACAAGCACATTGATATAATAGCCGACTGCTTATTATTTGTCAACAGCAGCCATGCCGACCGTTAATTCGGTCACGAAATTTTTATTTCATTTTTTTAAAGAGAATGATATAATAATTACAGATTCAGAGAAATGAATATAAAGAAACGGTTAGCTGTAAGGAGATAGCGCGCCAATTGTTTGGTTTATATATAAAAAACAATTGAGTACTAATGTGATTCAATTGTCAGGCAAAAAATTAATTTACTCCGCCTTGTTTATCTTGGCGTTTTTGGGCTTTGGTTTTTTTGCTTCGGTTAAGGAAGCTAAGGCCGATATTGTTAATACGGCCACCACCACTTCGGCGGTCAAGGATTTTGGCACCGGCTCCGCCAGCATTACTGTCAGCTGGACGGCCTCCACTTCGGCCGGCGTAACCGCCGTGACCATGCAAGTGCGCGCCGGCACCACGGCCACGCCGGCCTCGGACACGGACGAGAATTGGACAGCCTGGACCAGCACTAATAGCGGGGACACGCTGGGCTCAACTTTGATTGATAAGCAGTATTTTCAATATCGGGCCACTTTGACTTCCACCGACATCAACCAAGTGGCGGCGCTCTATGACGTGACCATTGACCGGAATGTCGTGCCCACCCCGTCACTTCTGATTTCTTCGCCCTACGACTCGGGCAGTCAGGCCAATATTCTCCCTAAGGTTTCTTGGACCGGCACCAGCACGGCCAATAGCGTCATTAAGTTCCAAATCAGGGCGGCCAGCACCACCGAGGATTTGGCCAACGCCACCTGGTGCGGTTTCACCGACACGGGGGACACCTGTACCGGCACCAATTATTTTGAAGAGAACAAAAACGGCGTCCAGATAACCGACACCGACCATCCCCTGATGCACGGAGGCAATAAGCGGTATTTTCAGTATCAGGTAACTTTTACCTCGGACGGCATGACGGCGCCCACGCTTTATGATGTAACCGTCACTTATGTGGTTAACGCGGCGCCGCAATTTGAGGCCGCGCCCACGGTGGAGCAAAGGACGAGCGACGGCAAAGTCTTGATTAATTATTCGGCCTTGGACCCGGATACGGCCGCGAGCGAAGTGGCCTGTCCTAATTGCGTGGTGGCGTCTTTCCGCTATTCGCTTAATGCCGGCGGTTCTTGGACGACTATCCCCGCCCAATACCTCTCCACGCCCCAAGGCGCCAATTTGGGCTTTGGCACTTCTACCGTGGCCACCGCCACGACCACTTATGGTGTGCTCTGGGACGCCAAGAGCCAGATTAACGGCATTTCCACCTCTACCGCGCAAATTGAAATCACCTTAAACGACTTGGAAGGCGGCAATAATACGGGCGCGACGACGACTGCCAGCTTTACTTTGGATGTCCAAAACCCGGTCTTGGGCATTGCCGGCGCGACTGCCACCACAACCAACGGCATTATGGTAGACGCCACCACCAATCCGGCCTCGCTGACGCTGGCCGCCACGGACGACACGGCGGGATTGAAGATGTGCATAACCTTAACCAACCCGGGCGCTAACATTCTTGATGACGCCGAGTGCGTCGCTTACGCCTCCACTTCCACCATAGCTTTGCTGACCGACCCGGATGTGGTTTATGTTCAGTTCAAAGACACGCATAATAATGTGATTAACGCCAGCGCCACTACGCCGGAAACTCCGACCGGCACGGTTATCAGAGATATTTCCGATGTTGTTTCCGACCCGGCGGTCTATCGCGAGTTTTTAGCCTGGAAATCGGTGGCTTTACCGTTTTATAAATATCATATCTATTACAAAGTTGACGGCGTCAGCGATTGGCAGGAGCTTAGTTCTATTACCGACCGGGCGCTCAATTATTATTTTCATCAGGATATGACCGGTAGCGTGACTTACCGCTATAAGGTAACGACTGAAGACGACTTCGGCAACACCTCTTATTATTCCGTGGAGGTCAACGACCTGACCGACGGCGTGGGCGGCACCAATTCCACTCCGCCCAATATCAGCAATATCACGATGACAGCCACCACCACCCAAGGCATTACCATCACTTGGGATACCGATGTGCTGGCCAATTCCAGCGTCTATTATTCCACGGTTCAGCCGGGTTTCGGCACTTCCTTTGACCAAACCGTGGGCACGGTGACGATGCTGGACAACCCGATTGGCTTGGGCCAGCACAGCATCGCCATCACCAATCTGGCGGCCGACACGACCTATTGGTTTCAAATCCAGTCGGTCAACGCTTTGGGTATCGCGGCCACGGATTCCAACGGCGGTGAGGGTTATTCGTTCCACACTTTGGCCGGTCCGGTCATCAGCGGCGTCACCGCCACGCAAATTTTCAATTCCAGCGCCACCGTTGTCTGGAATACCGACCAATCAGCCGATTCTTATGTTTCCTACGCTACCTCCACCACTAATTTTGACACCATCAAGACGCAAAGCGGCACCGGCGACTCCGTTACCGGCCATACCATCACCTTGACCAATTTATCGGCGGGGACGACTTATTATTATTCCATTCAATCGGGCATCGCCACCGACAACAACGGCAACGCTTATTATACTTTTACCACTTCCTACGACAGCGTGGCGCCGGTGATTACCAATGCCACCTCAACCTTGGTCACGGACAGCCAGGCTTTGATTACTTGGACGACCAACGAACTGGCCAATTCCGAAGTGCTTTATGGCACGGCCACCGGCAACTATACTTTGAGCGCCAGCGACAGCAACTCGGCGCTTAACCATAACGTAGTCTTGTCCAGCCTGGCCACTTCCACCATTTATTATTATAAAGTCAGATCCACCGACCCGAGCGGCAATATCGCCACCTCCACCGACGAATATACTTTCACCACCCTGGAAACACTGTCGCAGGAATCAGCGGTCTTGTTGCGCGAATTGCAGGCTAACGCAACCGGACAGGCTACCGGAGCGGCCAATGTCGTTTGTGGCGGAGGCGGAGGAGGAGGTTCCAGCATTGACCGGACTAAGCCGGTGGTGTCCGCCGTAGTGGTCAGCGGGATAACCGGCGAGAGCGCGACTGTCAGCTGGAAGACGGACAAGACGGCTAACGGCTTGGTTCAATACGGCTTAAGCATTCAGTACGATTATGGACAGATTAATACTGATTTATCCTCGGACCACGCGGTTACTTTAAGCCACCTGACTCCCGACACCGTTTATCATTATCGGATTTCTTCCATAGATGGCAATGGTAATCTGGGCGCTTCCAGCGACGCTACCTTTACGACCGCCGACTCTTTGGGCTTAAGTAAGGAAACCAAGCCCGAAATGAGCGCCGCCGACAAAGATTCTATGTTTGCCGCCGCTTTGGAGAAGGTGGCCGGTTATCTTTCGACTATGTCCAACCAAATTTCCGTTAATATTTTGGAAACATCGTTGAATGACCAGCATAGTTTATTGGAGAGGCTGTCCGGCAACTTGCCGGCGCCTCTTTTGTCCGGCGAACCCCGAGTCATCACCACCGCCACGACCGCCAATGTCACTTGGCGCACCGACAAGGATTCCAATTCTTTGGTGGCCCTCGCGGCGGAAGATAAATATGACAAGAGCAAAGGCAATGACGGCTACGCGCAAGTGGTCGGCGATGCCGACACCATGACGCAAATTCACGTGGTGACGATTTCCGATTTGGAACCGGAGATGGTCTATCATTATCAGGTTAGGTCCAAAAGCGCTTTGGGCGGCGTAGGCCAATCCGGCGACTTTGTTTTTAAGACCAAATCCAAGGAATTGGAAATCAGCGACTACACGGTGGAAAAAGTCAATGCTCAAACGGCGATTTTTAGGTGGCTGACGACCGCCGAGACAGACGCATCCGTTAAATATACGCCTTTCCGCAACGGCGTCTTGGAGGTTGATTCCGCCAAAACAGAGAAAAACAAGAATTTTTCCACCATGCACGAAGTCAGCGTGGAGGAGTTTGAATCGGGCATCGTTTATGAAGTGGAATTATCCGGCAAAGATATCAAGGGACAGATAATCAGCAAGAAGATTTCGTCCTTTTCCACCGGCGACGATAATTTCCCGCCGACCATTTATCAAGTTCAGACCGAGTCGGCTCTGTCCGCGGGCAAGGAGTCCAATGTCCAGACAATTATTTCTTGGATGACCGACGAGCCGGCCACCGCCCAAGTGTTCTATCAAAAGGGCGTGGGCGCGGTTACTGACGACGCTTGGGAGAAGACCCAGATGGACACCAATTATTCCAAAAAACACATCGCCGTTATTACCAAGTTTGAGGCGGGCCAGATTTATCAATTCAGATTGCAAAGCTCCGACTCCAACGGCAATCTGGGCGTGTCCAAAATCTACACCATTTTGGCGCCCAAGCAGAAAGAATCGGTGTTTCAGGTCATTATGAAGAATTTTGAAGATATTTTCGGCTGGACCAAACAGCTAAATAACTAAACAGGGAGGGTATGATAAAAAAGCCCGTGACAGACAAGCCGATTGTCAAGGCGGAAAAATTAAGCGTCATTTATTTTTTGGGACGGCCCAATCAAGTTAATGCCGTGACCGACGCCAACTTGGAAATTTTTCCGGGCGAGTTTATTATTTTTTTCGGCCCCTCGGGCTGCGGCAAATCCACCTTGCTGTACTCCATTGCCGGTTTGGAAAGAAATATTCAGGGCAATGTTTTTATTAACGGGGCCAATTTGGCCAAATTCAACAATAAGGAGCTGGACAATCACCGCCAGCATACCATCGGTATGATTTTTCAAGCTTATTATCTGATTAGCTCTTTGAGCGTTTTTAACAATATTGTTTTACCCCAGTTTTCTTTGAACACTAGAAATAAAGACCGCGAAGCCAAGGCGGATGAACTGCTAAAATTTTTCGGCGTCGGCGAGCAAAAAGACAAATACCCCAACGAGCTGTCCGGCGGCCAGCAACAGCGCATCGCCATTTGCCGGTCGCTGATTAACGAGCCGGATTTAATTCTGGCCGATGAGCCGACCGGTAATCTGGATTCCAAATCGGCCACCGACGTGATGAATTTGTTGTCGGAATTGAACGAGAAAAAAGGCAAAACAGTGATTTTGGTGACGCACAGCCCGGGCAGTCTGGATTACGCCCATCGGGTTTTTCATATGAAAGACGGACGGATTATTGAAATGACGGTTAACCGTAAGCGGGGCGAGCCGGTCAGCAAGACCGTATTGAAAGAAAATATTTTGGCCAAGGATTTGGATGTTAAGGCCGGCAAGCCTAAACCCGCCGGCGCCAAGTCGGCCGAAAGCGCCGTGCTGGGCCGAGGAGACTTCTTGGTCAGCGTTAAGGCGCGAGAAATTGTGGCTGAAGTCTTGACTGGCTTGTCGGTGGAAGAAATCGGGCACATTGAAGCGATTGTGGCCAAGATGATAGCCGGCACCGCCAAAGGGGGCAGTTATAATTTATTGGAATATCTGGACGCCGACAGCGTGGAGCACGGTTTGGGCCTCAACTACGCCACGGCCAGCAAATTGACGGAAAGAATCAAGAAAGTCATTCGGGAAATCAACAACTTGCGCGAGAAAGAAGCGAAATTCAAGAGCCAATTCTATCATGATTACGATCCGGAGATTACCAGCATCCGCCATCATATCTTTGAATATTTTGACATCAGATTAAGCCAGCACCGAGCCGTGGTTAATTTTGACGATATTATTAAAGACCGCTTGGCCGGCTTTATTGACGTCAACGAGGTCAGGGTCAGGCTGAACCAGCCACTGGAAGAAGGCGGGGTCGGTTTGGATAGAAGAGTGGTGGACAAAATTTCCAAGCGCATAGAATTATTAATTTTAGGCAAGATGTAAAATAGTTTTAAAATCATCTCTATGAAATTTTCTGACGCCTTTACTCTCTCCACCAGAATGTTCAAAAATCGTCCGATGAGGACATTTTTGACGATTTTGGGCGTGAGCGTCGGCATCGGCACGGTGCTATTTTTGGTATCCCTGGGCTACGGCTTACAGCAGGTTATTTTGAACAAAATCACCACGGCCGATTCCTTGTTGAGCCTGGATGTCAGCCCTGGCGTTTCCAATCTGGTTAAATTGTCCCAGGAGAATGTGGATAAAATCGCTCAAATAGAGGGTGTCGTGGAAACCAGCCGTTTGGCCAATATTTCCGCGCAGATAACTTTGGACGATAAGACGGCCGACGGTTCGGTGCTGGCCGTTGACCAGTCTTTTTTCCGTTTGAACGGCGTCAATATCAATTACGGCAAAGAATTTTCCTCCGACGACGCGCTGGAAGCGGTGATTTCTTCGGCGGCGCTGAAGTTGTTTGATTTAAATCAAGAGGAAGTTATGGGCAAGAATGTCCAGCTGACCCTGTATATCACTTCCATCAACGCGGAGGGCTTTGAAGAAGTTCAAACAGTCAAGCGCGAGGATAATTATACTGTAGTCGGCGTCATTGAAGACGAAAACAGCGTTTTCGCTTACGCGCCCCTGAAGTCCATCAGCGACATCAAGATCAGCCAGTTTGACCAGTTAAAAGCCAAGGTGGCTCATAACGGGGTTATGGAACCGATAAGAAATCAGATTATGGAGCAGGGTTTTTTGGTGTCTTCTTTATCCGACACCATTGACCAAGCCAATAAAATTTTTCAGATTATCCAAATCATTTTATTTTCTTTCGGTTTTGTGGCTCTCTTGGTGTCGGCCATCGGCATGTTCAACACCATGACCATTTCGCTTTTGGAAAAAACCAACGAAATCGGCATTATGCGGTCGCTGGGCATCACCGGCCGAGACATCAAAAAAATATTTTTTATGGAATCCAGCATTATGGGTTTTTTGGGGGGCCTGGGCGGGGTCGCCGTCGGTTATGGCGCCGGATTAATTGTTAATTTGGGCTTTAATCTTTTGGCCAAGAATTTGGGCGGCAAGCCCTTGGAGCTGTTTTATACTCCCAGTATTTTCATTGTTTTTATCATTGTATTTTCCACTGTCGTCGGATTTTTAACCGGCGTATTTCCGTCATTTCGCGCCGCCAAACTAAATCCGCTGGACGCCTTGAGATACAAATAGACACCCGCAACTCGCAATATATAACCCTCCTTCGTCGTGGACTACGGGCGGGCGAGGCATACAACAGAGTGATGATTTGTTTTTGGAGGCAAAAAACAAAATTTATCCAATAAACCTGTTTTAAATTTAAAATTTTTTTTACCCCCCGTTACGCGTTGTGCGCTGTGTGTTACGCGATTAATCGTTTGCCAAAAACGATTTTTTGTTTTATACTGGGCTGGTTATTAACCATAGACTTAATTTTTCTCTAATATGAAGGCATTTTTAAAGAATTTCGGGGTTTTTATCTTGGTTTTTCTGATTTTAGCGGCTTTATTCAGCCTTAATTCCGGCTCCAAAACCAAGATAGAGGCTATCGGCTCGCAAAAGCTGGCCAGCCAAATTACCGAGGGCAAAGTAACCAGTATTGAGGTGGCCAAAAACGACCTTAAGATAAAACTGAAAGACGGCACCGAGCAATCGGCCCGCAAAGAACCGACTCAATCCCTGACCGAGTTATTGGATAACTTGGGCGTGGCCAAAGATAAATTGGCGGGCATTGATATCAATATTAAAGACGAGTCCGGTTCGGATGTCTGGATGAATGTTATTTTGCCTCTGGCCTTGCCGGTTTTACTCATCGGCGCTTTTATATTTTTCATGTTGCGCAGCGTTCAGGGCGCCAACAATAAGGCCATGATGTTCGGGCAGGCGTCGGTTAAGGACGCCAACAAAGATGGCAAGGTTAAAACCAAATTCGCCGACGTGGCCGGCGCCAAAGAAGCCAAGGAAGAATTGTCGGAAGTGGTGGAATTTTTGCGCGAACCGCAAAAGTTTACCGATTTGGGAGCCAAAATTCCGCACGGCGTTTTGCTGTTAGGCAAACCGGGCGTGGGCAAGACTTTATTGGCCAGAGCGGTAGCCGGGGAAGCTGAAGTGCCTTTCTTTTCTATTTCCGGAAGCGAATTCGTGGAAATGTTTGTGGGCGTCGGCGCTTCTCGCGTCCGTGATTTATTCAAGCGGGCCAAAAAGAACGCCCCCTGTATTGTCTTTATAGATGAAATTGACGCGGTCGGACGCAAGCGCGGGGCCGGCATGGGGGGCTCGCACGACGAACGCGAACAAACTTTAAATCAAATTTTGGTGGAGATGGACGGTTTTGAAACCAACTTGGGCATTATTGTTATCGCCGCCACCAACCGTCCCGATGTTTTGGATCCGGCTCTCTTGCGACCCGGCCGATTTGACCGCCAAGTCATGATTGACTTGCCGGATATTGCCGACCGCGAAGCGATTTTAAATATTCACGCCAAAGACAAGCCTTTGGCCGAAGGCGCGCACTTGCGCCGCATTGCCGAGCGCACTCCGGGTTTTTCCGGCGCGGACTTAGCCAATGTTTTAAACGAAGGCGCCATTCTGGCGGCTCGCAAAAACCAAAAAGATGTTAAGATGATTGATTTATACAGCGCCATTGAAAAGGTGATGCTCGGGCCGGAGAAGAAAGCTCGCATCATTACGGACAACGAAAAGAAAATTACCGCCTATCACGAAGCCGGCCACGCCATTGTCACTCACTTCTTGCCCCACACCGACCCGGTTCATAAGGTCTCTATTATCGCCCGTGGCAGCGCCGGCGGCTATACTTTAAAAATGCCGATTGAAGACCGCCATATGCACACCAAGGAGGAATTTATTGAAGAAATTGCCGTGCTTCTGGGCGGATATTTTGCCGAGGTGGCCATTTTTGGACAAGTGACCACGGGCGCGACATCGGATTTGCGCCACGCCACGGCCATTGCCCGCAGTTTAATCACGGATTTTGGCATGAGTAAAAATATGGGCCCGCGCACTTTCGGCGAACGGGAAGAAATGATTTTCTTGGGACGGGAAATTCACGAACAGCGCGATTACAGCGAAGCTACCGCCGAGAAAATTGACGCCGAAATGTCCGAATTTATCCGCGAAGGGCAAGAACTGGCCAAAAAAATTATTGAGGACAATAAAGACAAGCTGGAAAAGGTGGCCCAGAAATTATTGGAAGAAGAAACCATCGAACGCGACGAATTTGACGCCTTAATGGCCTAGATGAGTTGAAAGTTTGTAAAGTTCATAAAGTTTATAAAGTAAAATACAAATATTTAAAACAGCCTCAAATAATGAGGCTGTTTTACTTTTAACTTTTTAACTTTCAACTTTATAAACTAGTTTACGGTTGGTACGTAATTTTTATTTTGGGTGTGTTTTTGGTTTGGCCGGACCAGCCGGTGGCTTCGGCCCAGAATTCAAAGTCGCCGCCTATTTTAGGATTAAACGGCGACCAAGAGCTTTGTTCGCTCTCGGAGCGCACCAGTCTTTTGGTTTCCACTATTTGCGCCGTGGCGCCGGTCGGTTGAACCATAAATTTGACCTGCGCCAGAGCTTCCGGATTGGTTAAATTTATTTTTAGAATTATTGGCAAATTTTTGGCTGCCACTTTGGTATTGTTGGTTGGCGCCAGCCAGCCGATAGTAAAGTCGGCTGATTGATTGGTGCTTAAATTGAGCACCACGGAGAAAGTTTGTTCGGCGCAATTATCAATGTCGTCGCAGACGCGCACGCCGATTTGCTGCTGGCCGTTGGCTAAAACTGTCAGGGGGCGGTTTAAGCCGTAAGGCGCGCTGTAATTAACCGCGAAAATTTGTCCGTTGACCAAGTATTCGGCTCGGCTGATAGTTCCGCGCGGGGCGCTGGCTTGCACGGTCCAATCCGGCTGGGGGTCGTTGATGGTGAGGCCGTCGGTCAGACCGAAGACCGTCAGACTGGGTTTTAAATCGGCGCGATGCTCGGTGTCGGACTCGGTGGGCGGTTCGGCCGTGGAAAAATTCGGGTCTTTGGCTATTTGGCGCTCAATCCAAGATTTAACCCCGGCTTCCCATAAGTTAAATTGCGGGTCGGAGTCGGGGCTGAAAGGCGGCGCGCCATTAGGGTCATTTTTATTAATAAAATAAAGCAGGTCGTGCGGTTGTAAGAAGTTTTTTTCCACGATGTAAGTTTCCGGAGTATTGTCGTTGGCCAGCAAGCCGGTCAGTTTGTCTATTTTTACTTTGGTGCTGCCGAAACCCTGACCCAAAAGTATGGGTCTGGTTTTGGGATTAATGGTGTAGCCAGAGAAATTTTCCACCGGCGAGTTAGCCAGAGCTTCTTTCATAAAACGATTCCAAATGGGCGCGGCGATTTGCGAACCATCGGCGCCTCGCTTCATGGCTTCGTTGTCGCTGTTGCCCACCCAGACTCCGGCGACCAGCGAGGGCGTATAACCGATAGTCCAGGCATCGTGGTAATCGTTGGTGGTGCCGGTTTTGGCGGCGATGGGCCGGCCGCCAATAGTTAAGTAATTGCTGGCGCCGAAAATATAAGCGCGCGAAGCGTTATCGGATAAGATGCTGTTAATCATGCGGGCGACGTTGGGGTCTAAAACTTTGTTGATTTTGGGCTCTTTGAATTCTTCCAGGATTTTGCCGTTCTTGTCTTCAATTTTTCTAATCATCACGATATCGGCTTTCTCCCCCTCGCGGGCGAAAACGCCGAAAGCGGCCGTATGTTCCAGCAAGGTCACCTCGCCTCCGCCCAGCACCAAAGACAAGCCGAAGCGGTCTTTGTCGTTTAAGGTGGAATAGCCGAAGCTCTGGGCCAGTTTCATGACATTATCAATGCCGGCCAAATACATGGCTTTGACCGCGGGAATATTGAGCGAGCCAGCCAGAGCGGCGCGGAAACTAATGGGGCCATGTTCACCGCCGTCGTAGTTGTGCGGTTCGTATTTTTTGCTCGGGTCCGTGGAAAAATTGGTAACGGCGTCATAGACCATGGTGTCCGGCGTGTAGCCTCTAAGAAAGGCGGCCGAATAGACCACCGGTTTTAAGGAAGAGCCAGGCTGGCGCGGCCTGATAGCGACATTAACTTGGCCATCAATGGTGTCGTCAAAATAATCTTTGGAGCCGACCATGGCCAAGACTTCGCCGGTTTTGGGGTCAATGGCTATGAAAGCGGCGTTTTTAGCGTTGTAATTTTTGGCATTTTTTTCCACCTGGTCTTTAACCGCCGTTTCGGCTATCTCTTGTTTCTTAATATCTAAGGTGGTGTAAATTTTTAAGCCGCCTTGCTCCACTTCTTTGTCGCCGTATTTTTCTTCCAAAATTTGTTTTAAATACATGACAAAATGCGGAGCGGTCATATTGGCCAAGCGTTCCTGAAATTTTAATTCAGTCTGCTTGGCATTGTCGGCCTCCGTTTGGCTGATATAGCCCTGCTTGGCCATTTGATCCAAGATGTAGCGCTGGCGCCCGATGAGTAAATCCTTGTTGGGCCCGTAAGGCGAATAGCGGCTGGGCGCCTGGGGCAAGGCGGCTAAGATAGCGGCTTCGGCCAAGTTGATATCTTTGACGTTTTTGCCGAAATAAAACTGGCTGGCCGACTCCACGCCATAGTTGGAGGAGCCGTAGGGGATTTCGTTAAGGTACATTTGCAGAATTTCATCTTTGGAGAATTTTTTTTCAATCTGGTAAGCCAAGATTAACTCTTTGATTTTGCGGGTGATTTTTTTCTCGTTGGTTAAGATGGCGTTTTTGACGAATTGCTGGGTTAGGGTGGAGCCGCCGGCCGACTGGCGGAATAAAACATCGGTGACGGCAGTGCGGAAAATCGCCCAGACGCTGAAACCGCCGTGCCGATAAAAGTCTTTGTCTTCAATGGCGATGGTGGCGTCGCGCACCGACTTGGGGATTTGGTCCAGAGCCACCAAAGTTCTTTTTTGGTCGCCGTGGATTTCGTATAAAATGGTTTTGCCTTCGCGGTCGTAGATTTTGGTGCTTTCGGCCACTTGCCGGTCAATCAGCTTATTGGGCGAGGGCAGAGTCAAGGAAAAAAAGATAACCATTAAAAAAAGAATAGCCAAACCAAGACCGCCGACCACCAGCAGTAATTTTATCCAAGAAGCGCGGCGCACCCAGGAGATGAGCCGCATTAGTTTATTTTGGGGGCGGCGTTCCTGGCGATTTTTCCAGTGTTGCGCCGGCAGATGAGAGTTATTTTTTGGTCTAAATTGAGGAATGGGCATAGGAGAAAAATTTTTAATTTAGAATTTAGAATTTTTAATTTTGGAAGGCCGCTAGCGCGGCTTTGATTCAATATTTTACTGGTTTATTATAACGATTTTTTGGTAAAAAAACAAGTTACATTTTTTTCAAACGAGACCTTAGTTTAAACAAATTTTTCAAAAAGATAAAGGGGTCGCGGGTAAGACGGATTTTGCTTTGGCGCTTGGCGTAGCGATTTTCCGACCAGTTGATAGGCAGTTCGCTTATGGATAAATTGGAGTGATTGGCGAGGGCCAAGAGTTCAGTATCAAAAAACCAGTGGTCATCTTCAATTAAAGGCGCCAGGGTTTGAGCGGCGGCGTGGTTCATGGCCTTGAAACCGCATTGCCAGTCGGAAATTTCAGCCCCCAAAATAAGGTTAGCCAGCCGGTTATAAATTTTTGAGGAAAAGCCCCTGCTCCAGGAGCGGTCGGTGCGCGAATCGGGCAAGAGACGGGAGCCGAGGGCGACGGCGTGGCCTTGATTAATTAAAGCGATTAAGGGCCGGGTGTCCTCCAAGGCTACTGCCAAGTCAATATCCATATAAACCACCACGTCAGCCGAGCTATTGATTAAGCCGTGTTTCAGAGCGCGTCCCTTGCCGCTTTGGGGCAGGTTAATAATTTTTATTTGAGGACAATCCGCGGCTAGCCTGTGGGCAATGGCCAAAGAATTATCGCCCGAGCCGTTGATGATTAAAGTCAGCTGCCAGTCGCTAAAATTATGGCGGCAGTAGTCGGCCACCAGTTTGGCGTTGTCCGCCAAAATCATTTCTTCGTTATAGACGGGGATTAAGATTTCCACCTTCATAATTTGTCTTTCCTTATATAGACCGAGCCGGCTTCGTCCGTAAAAACTTTTTTCCAGTCAGGCGAGGCTTCCAGCCACTCTTGCAGATAATTATGGCGGCCGTTGATGTATTCGTCTTGAAAGCCCAAAAGTTTGTCCAGCCAATTCAGCTGATATTGCATGGGATGGTTGCTCCAGAGAATCGCCTCAATGTCGTAGGCTTTTAATTTGGCGGCCAAAGTGTTCGGACGGGTAAATTCCAGATATTCTTCCAGCAAGGTTTGTCCGGCAAAAGGATATTGGGGCATCCGACCGTCAATAAATAATTGTTTATCCGGCCAAACCCAGATTAGCCAGCCGCCGAAATCATATTTATTGAATAATTTAAGTTGGCTGTAGCGAGGGTCGGCTTGCAATTGGCGAGCCGCTTGGCAGGGATAATCGCCGCAAAAAGACTGCCACGGGTCGCCCAGGCGGGGCAGAGACCACCAGGACATGATATTTAAAATAAGCAAAACGCTGAAGAGAAAAATTTTTAAAGTCCGGCCGGCCCAGCGGGGCAGGGACAGACCGGTTGAGCCGGCCATATTTTGGCGCAAGAAAATCGGGATAATGGTTAAAGAGGCAACCGCGAAAAATAAAGGAAAATGACGGACAGACTTCAAGGCCAAGCCCAAGAACATCAATAAAGACAGCCATTGCCAGGGGCGCAGGTATAATTTCTTTTCCTTAAAAGAAAACAAGGAAATAATCATGGCGATGACGATGGCGATGAACAGTATTTGCCAGTAATAAATCGGGAAGAGATAAAAAGGCTTCCATTCGCTGATGTGTTTCAGGTAGGCAGTGTTGGCGTAAGTACCTAAAAAGTCATAAAGCTTGAAGCCGTAAGGCGTTAGAAAAGTGACGACCAGAGACAGACAGCCTGCTTGCAGGCCCAGCCAGAATTGTTTGGGCGCTTGCCGGCGCCAGCCCATAATTATTTGTTCGCCGGCCCACAGAGCCAAGACGGCCAAGCCGATTAAGAAGCCGGCGTGGAGCGAAGCCCAGACCCAAAAGAAGAGGCCTAAGAGCAAAATAGTTTTAAAGCGATGCCAGCGGGCGGTTTGATATAAGATTAAAAATTCCAGAGTCAAAAATAATAAAGTAATAAATTGGGGGCGCGGCCCCAAGTGAGGCAAGACGGCCAGATAACCCAAGAGCAAGAGCGCCATAATAAAATAATCGGCGCGCGGGTAGATTTTTTTTAAATGGCGGGCGATTAACAAGAAGGCTGTCAGAACGATTAAAGCGAAAGTAATATTCAAGCCGGTATAACCCCAGCGCTCGTACAGCAAATACATACCGGCGTTGGTCAGCCATTCGTGATCCACCCAAGTGGCGCCGGGTATGGTCCAGAGGTGTATTTGGTCGTTCGGCAACTCCTTGGCCAGCCAGGTATCGCGGCCTATTTTAAGATGCCAGCCCAAATCGGGGTCCAGGTGATACAAGCCCGGCCTCAAGAGAAGAGCCAAGAGTAAAACTACAAACAGGAGCCAGGCGATTGGCAGGAAGCGGAAAGCGAGGATTTTTTTCATAGTATTTTTTACGGTAATTTCATTGTAACACGGGGTAAATTTAATTTAAAATCGTTCTTGCTGGGCTTTTAGTTTTGTGTTATTATAGGAATATTATTCTAGTGAAATTTGATTGAGCTGGTTTTCATGGGATTCACCCCGTGAAATAATTCCGCTTTGGCGGAATTCCGGCCAAGCCGGATTTCACGGGGTAAATCTTATAATTAATAATAATCTTGGTAGGGCTAATCCTCTACAAGATGAAACGGGGGTGGCTTATGAAAAAAAATTTAAAAAATGTCTTTGGCGCGCTGACTTTAATGTCTTTGGTGCTGCCTGTCAGCATGTTATTCATGGTCGGCCAAGCCAAGGCCGTTAATGTTTGGGGGGATCCTTTTTCCGGTTCGGAAAATGTCGGCTATGAGTCTTTTCAGCAAGTTGGCTTAGGCAACAGAGACCCGCGAGCTATCGCCGCCAATGTTATTAATATCATGCTCGGCTTGCTGGGCGTTATCGCCATCGTGCTGATTTTGTTCGGCGGATTCAAGTGGATGACGGCCGCCGGCAATGACGACAAGGTGGGAGAGGCTAAAAAAATATTGGGCGCCGGCGTGATTGGTTTGTTGATTGTGCTGTCGGCTTACGCCGTGTCCATTTACATCCTGCGTTCTTATCTGCTGGCCACCGGAGCTAATATTTCTACTACTGACACAAACTACAGACTGGAAGGCGGAGTTAATCAGTAATTTGTTAAATTGTATCGCGTTCCCGGTTTAATAACCGGGGCGCCTCTAGGGATAACGCTTAATCCTTGTCCCGAGAGGCGCCTCTATGATTAAGACTTTTTTTAAACTCCTCATAATTTTTAGTTTAGTTATTATCCCCCTAACCAATGCGTGGGCGGGTGATTACGGTTTGGGCACGGCCGGCAACACTGCCGGTCTTAAGTCGCCCGGAGGTTCGGCCAGCACCGCCTTAGCCGGCGAGGCCGGACGGATTATCGGCACCATTTTGGCCTTTCTGGGCGTTATTTTTTTAGTCTTGATGATTGCCGGCGGGATTTTGTGGATGACGGCCGGCGGGAATGACGCCAAAGTCCAGCGGGCCAGAAGCTTGCTCATTGCCGCCATTATCGGCCTGATTATTGTCTTGTCGGCCTACGCCATCACCACCTTTGTCGCTAACAACCTACTAGCACAATGAGTTTATAAAGTTGAAAGTTTATAAAGTTCTTAAAGTTAATAAAAAATTGAAAGGTAAAAATTGGAAACTTTACAAACTTTTCACTTTATGAACTTTATAACTAGAGGCCGTTATATGAATAAAGCTTCGTGGTTAACCAGTATCTCAATTTGTGTCTTATCTTTTCTTTTTGCTTATTTGAATAAGGCCTCGGCTCTAGGCGGTTTGGATACGACGGCCGGTGGAGCCGGTTATGTGGAAAAAGATTTGTTAAAAATTGGCGGGAATGCCGTTAATATAGCCTTGTCTTTCGTGGGGGTCCTGTTTTTGATAGTGATGATTGCCGGCGGTTTTATTTGGATGACAGCAGCCGGCAACGAAGACCGAGTCAAGACGGCCATTAAGCTGATAGTGGCGGGAGTTATCGGTTTGCTGATTGTGGTTTCGGCCTACGCCATCACCTCCTTTGTCGGCGGTAATTTTATCCAGTAATATGAATAAGCGGAGATACAATGTATTGATTCCGAGTCTGACAATTTTTGTCTTCCTGTTTGGTTTTTTCTTGACCGCGCAAGCGGTTAATTTAAAGGATGCTTTCGGCGGACAGTTAAGCACCGTTGGCGCCAGAAGCGGTTTCAATACCAAGCAAACCACCGTGGAGCCGATTATCAGTACGGTGATTTCCGTGATTTTGTCTTTTCTGGGCGTCATTTTTTTAATTTTAATGGTTTACGGCGGTTATACCTGGATGATGGCGGCGGGCAACGAGGAAAAAGTCAAAAAAGCCAAGCTGTTGATTCAGGCGGCTGTGCTGGGCTTGTTGATAGTGGTCGGCGCTTATGCCATTACCGTGTTTATCATGGGACGGCTGGCCAAAGATTTAATCCCGGGCAGCGATAACAGTAGTGTCCCCAGCAGTTCTTATACTGCTACCAGCGCTACTGGTTGTTGCGTAGTTCGTCTTACTACTCAAGGTGTTGATTGTCATGGTAATATTTCCGAAGACACATGCAAAGGGACTTTTGCCGGAGCCTCCTTTTATTCTTCGCCTTGTTCGGAAGTGCCAGATTGCAGTAAAAGTAGCAGCAGCGGTACGGGCTGTTGCATAGAAACAATTCCTCCTAAACCGCCTTTTTCTACTCCGACCTATGTATGTACTGAAAAGAATCAAGGGTTGTGTCCGTTTGGCGCCGAATATATTGATGGAAAGAAATGCGTAGATCCGGAATGCCAGCGATAATTTATTAGAATAGCATGGTCAATAAAAATGAAAAAAATTTAAGTCTCTTCGGGGGGTTAACGCGATTATTTCTGGCAATCGGTATTATTGTTTTGATCGCGCCGCAGGTTTGTTTAGGCGCCACGGCTTGGGAGCGCTTGAGAACCGTGGTGGAAAGCAAGCCGACTTATGATTACGGCCAAACCACCGAAAATACCCTGACCGAATATATCGGTAATATCATCGCGGTCTTTCTCGGGCTTTTGGGCGTTATTTTTGTCATTTTAATGGTTTACGCCGGCTATAATTGGATGACCGCGGCCGGCAACGTGGAAAAAGTTACCAAAGCCAAGGACACTATGAGAGCCGCCATTTTGGGCGTCATTATTACCGCGGCGGTTTACGCCATCTGGTTTTTTCTTTTCGCCAGAATTATTCAAGGCTAATATGATTAAACAAAGATTTAAAAAAATATTATTGGCGCTGGCGGCGGTGATATTATTCGCCCCGCAGTTTGTTTGGGCCTTAGGCGCTCCGGTGCAAATTAATTTATTGGACAAAAACACGGTGGTGGATATTGAAGACCAGAGCAATCGCAGCGGCAGCGCTTTCGGCCAGGGCACCACCGGCTCCACCTTAACCCAATTCGTGGCCAACCTCATCAATGTCTTTCTGGGGCTCTTGGGAACGATTTTTATTATTTTAATAATTTACGGCGGTTATACTTGGATGACGGCAGCCGGCAACGCGGAAAAAGTTACCAAGGCTCAAACCACTTTGCGAGTGGCGATTATCGGGCTGATTATTATTGCCGCTTCTTACGCCATCACCTATTTTATTTTCGCCCGCCTGCCGGATGCCGGCCAAGACGGCTCCACTATCGGCACAGGCCAAACCGGCAGTTAGCTTGTTAAAAAAATAAAAAAGGCGTCATTATTATTGACGCCTTTTATGTTTGCTTAAAATTTTTAGTAAGCTACGGTATAACCATGCACCTTTTTGTTTTTATAAGTGTGCAGCTGGGCTGTTACTTCAAAGCACCAGCCATGACCCCAGGGCTGTCCCCGATAAAAAGACAGAGCGATATATTTTCCGGGAGGGAAATAATCTTCCTCGTAACTGTCCTTTCCTTGGCGGCTGCCCTCCAGATAATAGGAGCGATGATTATACTGGCCATTTTGGAATAAAGCCAAAGCTAAATTTTGCTGGACAACGCCTAAGTTAACGACTCCGGTGACCGGAATCGGGCCCACCACGACGGTGTTAACGTTCATCCGGCTTTCATTGTCTATAAGGACATAGAGTCCCTGTCCGTCGGTCTTGGCTTCGCCTTTGTCGATTTGCTTGTAAGCCAGGCCCAGACTTGAGTCTTGAAATGTTTGAGCCGATACATAGCCTTTGGCTTGTGACTCCACAACCTTGGTTCTGGCTTCATCTCGACGGTTCATACGCCCAATATCCAGAGAACCGCAGGCCGACAGCAGAATTATCTGGCTAAGCGCCAGAACAATTAAAACAACCTTTTTCATTTAAACACCTATATTTATTTGTGAAACAACTCTAATTTTTAACTTTGTTTATGTGTTTTGTATAAGGCAGATATAGCATATTTAATAAAAAAAGTCAAGGGATAATACTATATTTTGTTTAAAATTAGCCAATATTTTTGAATTATTGACACCTGAATACTATCTTGCTATACTTACTCTTGACTTAAGCTAGTATTCTTTATACTAGCTTTTTTTCTTAAATTTTTTGTCATCGCGAGGAGTGATTCGCCAGCTGGCGAAGAACGACGTGGCGATCTCGAGATTGCCACGCTTCACTTCGTTGCGCTCGCAATGACAATTCTTAATTAAAATAATTTTTAAATAGCACCCCGTTGCGCGCCTGCCTGTCCGGTAGGCAGGTTACGCGTTACGCGTTGCGTGAAAAAGTATGAGTGAAATCGTCAACGCCATCAAACAAATTTGCGAGGAAAAAGGCTTGAGCTATGAGGCGGTTATCGCCACGATTGAATCGGCCTTGGCCGCGGCTTATCGCAAAGATTACGGCGAAAAAAATCAAAACATCAAAGTGGAATTTAATCCGGAAACCTCCGAGACCAAGGTTTATGATTTGAAAACCGTGGTGGAGGATTTGCCGGAAGAGCCGGAAGTGGTGGAAGGCGCCGAGCCGGTTCCCTCAACTTTGACCGAAGAAGAGGAAGCCGAACTGCATCGCTTCAATCCCAAAACGGAAATTCAGCTGTCCGAGGCCAAGGCTTTGAGCAAGAAATATAAAGTCGGCGATGAAATCAGAACCGATTTGCCGAGTTATGCCGAATACGGACGCATGGCCGCCCAAACCGCTAAGCAGGTAATTATTCAGCGCTTGCGCGAAGCCGAACGCGACATGGTGCTGTCCGAATTCAAGGACAAGGAAAAAGAAGTTATCACCGGCGTGGTCCAGCGACGCGAAGGACGAGTGGTTTTGGTGGACTTGGGCCGTTCCACCGGCATTATTTTGCCGGAAGACCAAATTAAAAATGAGCGCTATACCACCGGCAACCGTTTGAAAGTTTATGTGCGCGAAGTCAACTCCACCGCCCGCGGACCGGAGATTTTATTGTCCCGCACTTCCGAAGAAATTTTGCGCAAAGTGTTTTATTTGGAAATTCCGGAAATTTCCAACGGCTTGATAGAAATCAAAGCTGTGGCGCGCGAAGCCGGCGCCCGCTCTAAGGTGGCGGTGATGGCCACCAGCGAAAACATTGATCCGATCGGCTCTTGCGTCGGCCAGCGCGGCGCCCGCATTCAGACGATTATCCGCGAAATCGGCGGGGAAAAAATTGATATCATTGAATATAGCGACGACTTGAAGCAATTCATTGCTAATGCCCTGTCGCCGGCCAAAATTGAATCGGTGGAATTGAACGAAGCCGATCATAAGGCCACGGTCAAAGTGGCCGCCGACCAATTGTCTTTGGCCATCGGCAAGAGCGGACAAAACGTGCGCTTGGCCGCCCATTTAACCAATTGGAAAATTGATATTGTCGGCAGTTCCGAAACCGGCGTGGTGAAGGTGTCTTCTGATGATGAATTAAATGAGGAGGCGCTCCCGGTTGTTGAGGGAAATGAAGCGGCGGTTAGTGAAGCGCCTGTAGAGGAAGTGAAAGAAAAGGCCAAGAGAAAACCGAGGAAGAAGAAGGAAAACGCGGAAAAAGACACGGAAGAAAAAGGCGCGGAAAAAAACGCGGAAAAAACAGAGACAGCCACCGAAGAGACTCCGATTGTTGAGCCGGAAGCAGTAGAAGAAGCAACAGCTTAAAATAATTTTTATAAACGATTTACGATTTATGATTGACGATTTACGAGAACGAGTATTTATTCGTAAATCCTAAATCCTGAATCGTAATTCTAAATTTATGTCTTCACTTATTATGTATCTAATTTTGGGCAGCGCGGTGGTGGCGTTAGCTTATGGGGTTTATTACATTAACCACATTCTTAAATTGCCGGCCGGCAATGACAAAATGCAAGCTATTGCCAAGGCCATTCAAGAGGGAGCGCAAGCTTTCTTGGACCGCCAGTATCGCAGTGTGGCTATAGTGGC
>Ga0172379_10001452_pt1 | contig 47003 bp, 52 predicted proteins | sample GrowelOW334metaG_FD_119756 | JGI IMG/M metagenome (GOLD analysis project Ga0172379, IMG submission 119756) | Groundwater microbial communities from an aquifer near a municipal landfill in Southern Ontario, Canada - Groundwater well OW334 metaG | ecosystem: Environmental > Aquatic > Deep...
ATCCTTGAGGCGGAGCACGTGCGCGATATTGATTCCTACCACACAACCATTTTTGAGCCGGCGAAGACGAGGCGCGCCGAAGAGATGCCTGAGGCACTCCCTTTTATCGTCATCGTCATCGATGAACTTGCCGATATTATGCACAGCTATCCGCGCGAACTTGAGGCATCCATTGTCCGCCTCGCCCAGATGTCGCGCGCCGTCGGCATCCATCTCGTGCTCTCAACCCAACGCCCCTCCGTGAACGTCATCACGGGCCTTATCAAGGCGAACGTGCCGACGCGCATGGCACTCCAGGTCGCATCTCAGATAGATTCCCGTACCATTCTCGACGGCTCGGGCGCCGAGACACTGCTTGGCGCGGGCGACATGCTCTATCTCTCAAGCGACATGCAGAAACCCGTGCGTATCCAAACAGCCTTTATCAGTGAAAATGAAGTGAAGCGGGTGGTGAGCTATATCAAGAGTCATAATGCGGGCGACCTCTCCAGCATCAACCTCGGTGGAAACGGAGAGGCTATAGAATCAAACGATGTTATCGGTCTGGTAAACGGTGACCTTGATGATGATATTGATGACACTCTGTATGAAGATGCTCGCGCGTCGGTAGAGGCCGCCGGCCGTGCCTCTACCTCGTATCTCCAGAGGAAACTGAAAATCGGCTATTCGCGCGCCGCACGACTGATGGATGTTCTTGAAGCGCACGGTGTTATCGGCCCCGCTGACGGGAGTAAGCCGCGCGAGGTGCTGACCCGAGGAACATCCAGTCCCACGCCGGTTGACCCAGTGCGAGAGGAGGATGACTTCCTTTAGACTAAATGACCCGGTATCTTATCGGCACAGTGCTTTTCGTTCTTATTGGGTACGGGTGTCTGGAGGCATGGCCACTCCTTGCCGGCCCCTCGCTCGTCATCGAATCCCCTACCGAGAATGCCTCCTTCCCGGAGGGAATAGTGACGGTTCAAGGGAGGGCGGCACGAGCGGCGGTCCTCATGCTAAATGGATTACCGGTTCTGCATGACCAGAACGGAGACTTCTCGTCAACTCTTACCTTTCCGCAAGGAGGTTCTATACTTACCTTTGTGGCCACCGACCGCTTCGGAAGAACTGTGACGGCGACCCGAAGTATTTTCGTACCAACGACGAATAACAATTAATACCATGGCATTCGGAAAACCAAAAAAAGAAAAAGTGTTGAAGACCGTCACCGCGACAAGTACGGACAAAAGCGAGAAACAAAAATCCATCGACCAAGCGCTGAAGGAGATACGCACCAAGTTCGGTGATGAATCGATAACTACGTTTGGTGCGGGTGCACCGCAGAAGATCCCCGTCATCGGCACGGGCTCTATCGGCCTTGATGCGGCACTCGGTGTCGGCGGCCTCCCCTGCGGACGCATCATAGAAATATTCGGACCGGAATCTTCCGGCAAGACGACGCTTGCTCTCCACGCGGTTGCCGAAGCACAAAAGGCGGGCGGTATCGCCGCATTCGTTGACGCCGAACACGCACTTGATCCGGAATATGCGCGGCGCATCGGTGTGAAGCTTTCCGAACTCCTCATCTCCCAACCGGACACCGGCGAACAGGCTCTTGATATCGTCGAGTCACTGGTACGCAGTGGAAATGTGGACATCATTGTGATTGATTCCGTAGCCGCACTTACGCCGAAAGACGAGATTGAGGGAGAGATGGGCCAACAACACGTTGGCAAGCAAGCACGACTCATGAGCCAGGCACTACGCAAGCTCACCGCGATCGTGGCACGGAGCAAAACGATTGTGATTTTCATCAATCAGATTCGTATGCAGATTGGGGTTATGTTCGGTAACCCAGAGACGACACCGGGCGGCAAGGCGCTGAAATTCTACACCTCAGTGCGTCTTGATATACGGCGTATTGCGAGCATTAAGAAGGGTGAGGAGGTCGTGGGCGGTCGTGTACGAGTGAAGGTGGTGAAGAATAAGGTGGCGGCACCCTTCAAAACCACGGAATTTGATCTCCTGTATAACGAAGGCATTAGCAAAGAGGGCGAGCTTATCGCTCTCGGGGAGAAGTTCGGTCTTGTAGAAAAGGCCGGTGCTACCTACAAGTTCAACGGCGAAAAACTTGCGGTCGGCTATGATGCCTCGCGCACCTTCCTCCACGACAACAAGGACGTCTCAAAAGAGTTACTCAAACAGATACGGGCGAAGCTTGCGGAGAATTAGGCCTTCTGTACCGCGGAGACAAAAGCGATTGCACGCGCAATTTCTCGCGCGACATATACCAGGGCCGCAAGCGTGAGGAGTACGAGCACCTGCACAATAAAACGAGTGTGGAGAAATGCTGAAAAGTAGAACAGAGGAATATCCAAAAGATTTCCCGGTGCGTTTTGCAACACACGTGCAACCCACACTTGCCGCCCGATACCCCAGAGCCCGAGAAGAGATACGAGCATGGAGAAAGCTCCACTTGAAATGGCAAAACGGAGCGCGCGAATAAGATGCACGCGTTGCATCACAATACGCTCAATCTCGGACTGGTGTTCATTCATAATGTTGTTCATCATATACTTGTTTAAAAAGTTTTTTCGCACGATGGACGCGAGTCTTCACTGCGGGCACCGAAAGATTCTCAGTCTTGGCAATTTCTTCTTGACTCTTCCCTTCAATAAACTGTAGCCGGAGAATCTTCGCAGCCGTCTCCGGCAACTTCGCGAGCGCGGTGATGACTTCGTCCCGCACCGAAAGGTCTTCAAGAAATTCCGCTCGGGCGTCCGGCAGTGACTCGTAGTGCTCCGGCTCGAGCTCGGCGCGCTTCCCCCGCTCAATACTCTTCGCACGGTACTTGGTATATGCAACACGATTCAGGATGGTATAGGCCCACGAGGAAAAACTTGCCCCTTCCTGCGGATGATACTTGTCCGCGTAGAGATACATCTTGGTAAAAGCGTCCTGTACCACTTCTTCCGCATCTTCGGGTGAGAAGAGGATGGCACGGGCACGGCGTAAGAGCGGGGCTTCGTAACGACGCACGAGGAGCGCGAAGAGGTCAGGCTCCTTCTGGGAGCGTGCGAGTACCTCTGCGTCTGGGAGTGCGACAAGGTCTTGGGTGAAACTTGAAAAACTCATTGCATCTGCTAGCATACACGAATCCGCTTCAGGCGGTACTTTTTATAACACGTATTATTCAACGTTAGTTTCAAAATTATGGCTGTCCTCTCTTACAACGAAATACTTCCGAAGACCATTATTGACTACAACAACGAGCCCTATGAGGTGCTCTCGTCGCACATTTTCCGCATGCAACAGCGCAAGCCGGTGAACCAGACCAAGCTTCGCCACCTCGTGTCCGGCAAGGTCACTGAAATTTCCTTTCACCAGAATGAAACGGTAACCGAGGCGGATGTAGATAGAATGCAGGCAAATTATCTCTACACGAACCGCGGCGAGAGCTGGTTCGCCGAAGAGGGCAATGCAAAAAATCGCTTCGCCTTTCCCGAGGAGGTCGCGCACGATAAGGTACAGTGGCTCGCCCCCAACAGTGCTGTGGAGGTACTGACATATGAAGAAAAGCCGATGACGATAAAGATACCCGTAAAGGTTGACCTGGAAGTAACCGATGCCCCGCCAGCGGTCAAGGGAAACACGGTGAGCGGTGGTACGAAGATCGTGGAGCTTGTCACGGGCGCGAAGGTGGATGTTCCTCTTTTCATCAACTCGGGCGACATCGTTCGCATCAATACCGACACGGGCACTTACACCGAACGCGTCACGAAGTCGTAGAGTGCATTGAAGGAAATTAAAAAATCGCGCTCACGCGCGATTTTTTAATTGCTTGAATCGTGGATGTTACGCAGAAACGTACGGAAGGAGCCCCATAAAGCGGGCGCGCTTGATCGCCTGCATGATGTCGCGCTGTTTACCGGCGGGAATGCCCGTGCGCTTCTTGGAGAGCATCTTGGCGTGCGGATTGGTGAACAACTTCAAATACGCGACATCTTTATAGTCGATAAACTTCTTAATCTCTACCTCTTCGCGTTCAGATTGGTATGCCATGATTGGGATTATTAAAAGGGAATGTCTTCCGGATTAATCTCTTCGTCCGGATATTTAATCGTCTCACCCTCATTTCCGCCGGAGGCGGACCCGCCTTCGGCGGGCGGTTCGTGTGACGCACTACCGCCCGTACCGCCCTTGCTGTCAGCGCCAAATTGGAAATTGTCTACGACAATCTCCGTACGGTAATTCTTCTTGCCGCTTTCCTTATCATCCCAAGAACGCGTCTGGATGCGTCCCTCAACAAAAATGGGGCGGCCTTTCTTCATATATTGCGCGATGACCTCTGCGGTGCGACCGAAGGCGACGATATTATGAAATTCGGTCGCTTCCTGCTTCGCGCCGCTCTTGTCCTTGTAGGTACGGTTCGTAGCGAGACCGAAATTTGCAACCTGGCCGCCTGACGGGAGCGCTTTCAGCTCCGGATCGCGGGTAAGATTGCCGTAGAGAAATGCTTTGTTGAGGTACATACGTGGATTATACAACAACGTGCTCAAGCGCCGCGTCGAGTTCGGCACCGGCAACAGCCTCCGGGTCCTCGGTGCGCTCTGACGTCTTCAAAGAGAGTTCACGCATCTCCACTGAGTGACGAGCGGCGTCCTTCGTCGTAAGCAAGTCAATGAAACGAATGATGCGCTTGTCGGCGTTGGCCGCAGCAATGATGTCCGCATGATCTGTTGCCAATGCCTCGTAGACAATCCATGCGAAATACGCGGAATCAAAGTCTCGGCGGCCGGCCGTCTCCTGGCGGGAAATGGTGTAGGCAAGCTGAATCTTCATCGGCTCACCCTCGGCAACAAGTGCCCCCTTGCCCGTAACAAGCTCGTGGACAGCCTGGTACGCCTTCTTTACCTCTTCAGTAGGAAGTTCTGGGTCAAGGTGAAAACCGAGCTCATACACACGGGGCTCATTCCCAGCGTCTTCAAGCACATCCTCTTCGCGCATGTCTGTATCCTGTGTCGCCATAATGGCGGAATCCTAGCACGACTAAATTGGTAGAGCAAATAGGCGCTTGGCGTTCTCAAGGAGGGCGCCACGCACTGCCTCAAAATCCTCTCCTCTAATCTCCGCTACTCTACGAACGACGTCCTGGACCGCAAAAGGGTCATTTCGAGAGCCTCGCCGATGTGCGGGCGCCACATACGGGGCATCCGTCTCTGAAAGTATGCTGGTAAGTGATGTGGCTCGTATGACCGCATCGTAATCGCGGGCGAACGTGATAACAGCAGTAAAAGAGAGGGTGAAATCAAGCGTCGTGAGCGCACGCATCTCGTCAATGCCGCCCACGAAGAAATGGATATCACCGCGTAACTTCGGATGCGTTTTTTTCGCCTCCTGTAAAAGCGCGGTGAGGTCGTGATACGCGTCCATGGTCCCTTTTGAGGGCCGTGCATGGATGATAAGTGGCTTGTCGAGCTCAGCGGCAAGTGCGATCTGCTTTTTAAATAGTTCTTTCTGCATACGCTTCACCTCTTCAGTAACTTCAGTCGGTCGATAATAATCCAGACCGCACTCCCCTATCGCAACAACCTTCGGGTTCTGTGCAAGTGTTCGATAGAACGGTTCGTCCCACTGTTCGTCGCCATCTCGGTTAGGGTGCATCCCGATAGAAGCGAAGAGATGTTCGTGTGCCTCGGCAAGCGCAACTGCCTTTGCGGAAGATTCGCGGTCAACGCCGACGACAATCCCCACAACGCCCTCGTCGCGCATCTGTGCTATGAGTACCGCATCGTCCTCTTTGTACTCATCAAACTGGAGGTGGCAGTGAGTGTCGACGCATTTCACCTTCATACTCCGACAGGTGCCGAGAGGCGCGGGAAAAGGTTTTCGGGCTTTTTATTTTCTAGTACTGCCTTCACTATCGTCTCGCTTGTTGAGGGCATAAAAGGAGCAAGAAGGCGACCAATATTCCACACTTCAGTAGCCAAGGCGGCGAGCATTTCTTTCCCACGCACAGGGTCAGACTTCACAACCTTGAATGGCTCCTCCTTGGTAATACGCTCGTCCGCCGCCGCAATGAGTGCGAAGATACGATCAAGAGCTGTGTTGAATGCAAAATTATTGAGGTCGGTGGTTATTTCTTCTATCCCCTGCATTTTTTCTGGAACGGTAATCGGCGCATCAAGATTGTCTTCACACAGTTTCATCACGCGCGCAACAAGATTGCCGAGGCCGTTTGTAAGGTGTGCCGTGTAGTGGTCGTGAATTGCCGCACGAGTCAGATCTGAATCTTCAAAAGGGCTCACGTGGCGCAGGAGAACATATCGCACTGCGTCTGTGCCGTAGGTCGCCACGAGTTCGAGCGGATTAATAACATTCCCGAGTGATTTGCTCATCTTCTGTCCGTTTGACGTTATAAAGCCGTGGTAGAAAACCGTGTCGGATGTCTTAATGTGTGCCGACATAAGCATCGCCTGCCACATAAGCGACTGAAAGCGTACTTGGTCTTTCCCGGCGACCTGCAACACAGACCCTTCTTCCCAGAATTTTTTGAAATTACCCCTTTCATTCGCGGGCCAACCGAGGGTTGAGATGTAATTCGTTAATGCGTCAAACCAGACGTACATCACCTGCGTCTCATCATCGGGAACCGGGATCCCCCAAGAAAGTCGTTTCTTCTCCCGAGAAATACTGAAATCTTCCAGTCCTCCCTTCACAAAAGCAACGGCCTCTAAGCGACGCCACTCGGGGATAATGACGCCCGGACGCTCGAGGTACGTCAACAATTGTTCCTGGTACTTTGAGAAACGAAAAAAATAATTCTCTTCGGATATATTTTCCGGTGTCAGAATCGGGTGGAGCGGGCACTTCCCGTCAACAATCTCTTTATCGGTCTTAAACGATTCACACCCGATGCAGTACAGGCCGGTATATGCCTTCTTATAAATATCGCCTGCCGCGTTACAACGGCGCCACATTTCCTGTGCCGCAGTGATGTGTTCAGGATCAGTTGTTCGAATAAAAGTGTCATTACTGAGGTTAAGCGCTTCCTTCAATTTCTGGAATTCAACCGCATAGTGGTCAACATACTCGTGCACATCCTGTCCCGCCTTTTGCGCGGACTCATATATCTTCTGACCGTGTTCGTCCGTACCGGTTGAAAAGAAAACATTCGCGCCCGAAAGACGCTTGGTGCGTGCACACACGTCGGCCTGTACTGCCTCAAGCGCGAATCCTACGTGCGGGTCCGCGTTTACATACGGGAGTGTGGTGGTGATGTAGCGCGCTCGCATGGAGGAAATTCGCGTTATGCGCGCTGGATACGGCGCTTCCGCTTATCAAAGTCCGTTAGAAGCTCCAAGCCGACTGCGGCAAGCGGCACGGAGAGTAAGACACCGAGGAATCCGGCGAGTGTGTAGCCAGCGATAAGCGCCACGATAACGAGAAGTGGCGGAATGCCGACAATTTTCTTCACAATAAGTGGATAAATGAGATTGGCTTCGAATTGGTTCACGACGACATAGAGGCCGGCGACGATGGCGCCGAGCGCAACACCACCGGAAGAGTAGCCGACAACAACCGCCACTGCCCCAGCGATAAGCGAACCGAAAACGGGAATAATCTCCGCCATTGCCGTAAAGACACAAAGAAGAAGTGCGTAGGGAATGCCAATGATGAGGAGGCCGAGATAGACGAGTATGGCGACGATGACCGAGAGCAGTATTTGGCCCTGCATCCAGAGCCCGATCTTCTTCTGTGCGCGCTTCCAGAGATCAACTGAGTAATCCTCGTACGCGACCGGCATCACCATACGGAGGAAGTCATCAACACCCGTATCTTGGAGTGCAAAATAGAAGGACAGCACGATCACAAGCACGAGCGAGAACACACCGCCGAAGAAGGTCACCAGGAGTTGGAGCACGCCACTTGAACCCGCAGTGAAGACTGACTGGAGCGCGAGCAGTGTCTGTACGAATGACTGTGTCGTATTTCCTCCACCGGTGAGGTTCGCCGCGTCAGCAATCGTAGAGAGTGGTGTGGAGACGTTGATCGTGTCGAGATATTGCGGCATCACGGAGAGGAAGTTCGCAGCGTCAGCGACAATCGGAGGGAAGAAGAGATACAGAATAGCGAAGATGGAACCAAAAACGAGCACGTACACGAGAAGTGCGGCAATAAAACGCGGCATACGCTGTCGGATGAAAAACATAACCCCGGGCTCAATGGCCGACGCGATGATAATGGCGGTGAGAACGAGGAGGACTAGATCGCGAAGTAGCCAGAACACATACGCCCCCACAATGATGAGCAGGGCGGTAATAATAGCTCCGGGGGTGATGGAAACGCGTATTTCCTTATCCATATCGGCATCCTAGCACATTTCCCTATTCTATTGCGGTACGAATGCGATCGGCGACTTCTGCGACCGAGAGGCGCTCTTGTGTCCCGGTGTCGCGATTACGGAGCGTGACGGTGCCTTTCAAATCCAGCGTCTCACCGAGAGTATCGAAATCGATCGTGATACAGAAGGGTGTCCCGATCTCATCTTGACGGCGATAACGCTTCCCGATATTGCCGTTGTCATCCCACGCGATTGCCGGATGCACCTTTTGCAATTCCGCGCGCACTTCCCTCGCCTTCGCGACCAGTTCGGGTTTATTTTTCAAAAGCGGAGAAACCATTGCCTTCACGGGCGCGATCTTCGGCGCAAGGGCGAGATAGGTACGCACCTCCTCTCCCATCGTGTCCTCGCGATAGGCATCTGTTAATACCGCAAGCAACATTCGACTGACACCAACTGAAGATTCAATGACATACGGAATGAAACGTTCTTTTGTTTCTTCATCAAGATAACCGAGATCCTGTCCGCTCGCTTTCGCATGACTGGTTAAGTCAAAGTTGGTGCGATTGTGGGTACCCCAGAGTTCTTTAAAACCGTGCGGAAATTTGAAATAAATATCATGCGCGGCGGCAGCGTAGTGGGCGCGCTCATTTTCTGCATGCTCATGCCATTGTAAATTTTCTTCGCGTACCCCAACGGTCTTCGTCATAAAATCCCACGCAAAATGCCTCCATGATTCATACACTTCGGTTTGTGTGTCGGGACTGATGAAATACTGCATCTCCATTTGCTCAAATTCTCGTACGCGGAAAATGAAATCGCGCGGTGCTATCTCGTTTCTGAAGGCCTTCCCTACCTGTGCAATACCGAACGGCAATTTCGGATGCATTGAATCAACCACATTCTTAAAATTCGTGAAGATAGACCCAGCAGTTTCCGGACGTAAATAAGCAATGGAGGAATTATCTTCAACTGGCCCGACCCACGTCTTCATCATCATGTTGTAGGTACGTGGCGGCATAAGCGTTTTTTTACCGCAGGTTGGACATACGACGTCTTTAAGAAGTTCGGTCAACTCTTTGATATCGGTACTATCAGTATCCGCGAGATGGTCTGCACGATGCCGCGCACCACAATTCTTGCAGTCTACAAGCGGATCGGTAAATCCGGCGACATGTCCGCTCGCCTCCCATAATTTTGGATTTTGAATAATGGCACCATCGACACCAAAAATATTGTCTCGTTCTTGCACCACCTTGCGCCACCAGAGTTGTTTGAGATTGTTTACCAACTCAACTCCATAGGGTCCATAATCCCAAAAACCGGCTATACCACCGTATATCTCACTCGCGGGAAACACGAACCCGCGTCGCTTGGCGAGCGAGACGATTTTCTCCATCAGGTTCTGGTCGGACATACGAGCGGTATTATTGCACGATTGCGTTTGCACCGACATCCCCCGGATCTCCCTTTGTTTCGGTCGTCGATGGGTCTGCGTTCGCCTTTACCGGTACCCCGGCGAAACGATCATATCCCGAGAATGATACCGGGCCGGTGAGTGCGGGTGCACCGCCGATTTGTGAGGTCGAGGGGGTAAAAGAGACCTGGAAAGAACCCTGCCCCGTTGCACCCTGAGCGAGATCACCGACGTTCCAAAAGACCGTGCGGGACTTGTCGTCATAAGAAAATGAGCCTGTACCCGCCGTTTTCCCGGTATATGACACATAGCTGGGAAGAGTTGTAGACACCACGCCGTCGGCAACGGTGTTTCCACTGTTTTGTGCATTCCACTGAATCGTATAGGTGGTTGCTTGGCCGGCACGTGGCGGGATAGAACCGCTATTACTCAGAGAACCCGCGCTATGCAGTGAAGATGCTGAAAGGAGAAGGACGGTCGCCACTTTCACCGTTTTTGTCATCGACGCGCTTACCCCTTCCGACACATTTGTTTGCCCGATGCGCGTACCGAATACCGAGGTGGTGAAAGTTATTGTTGGCGATGCGACGAGAGCGCCGGATGAAAGAGTTGAGAAAGAGAAGGTGCCGAGACCGGAGGCGCCTGGCGCAAGCGCTGCAAGTGACGGGTCCGTATCCTTACTAAACACAACCGTATGATCTGCAGACCGGTAGAAGCCATTGCTGGTTTGTATGCTGTTGTAATCAATAGCGGAACCCGAGAGCGTTATGGCGACCGTCGCATTCGTCACACTGGTAAGCAGAGTGTTGGTATATGACACCGACACATTCTGACGACTCCCGGGTGTCACGACGAGATTTGGATTTGTGTCACCGTTCAGCGTAAGGATGGTGGTAATAAAAGGCGCCACAATAGTGACAGGCGCGTCTTGTGTCATGTAGGAAATGGCAAGTGTCGGGTCGGTCGCTGATTTCGCTGTACCAACAGAGAAGTGGAAGACGCGCTGTTCCCCGTCTTGGCCAGTAAGGGTACCGGTGAGAGATACTGTCTTGCTTGTGCCGGGCTGCATCGTGCCGAGTGGGAATCCTTGACCCACAAGCGTAGGTGACGAATTAGTCACTGTAAAACCAAAGGGGAATGCCCCCATGAGCACAACATTGTTGAGTGGCATCGTCGCATTTGAACGGACGGTAAGTGCGAAGGTAAGCGGCTTACCCGACACCGTCTCGGACAATGTCTCAACCGATACCGAAAGTGGTGTTGAGGAAATGGCGAGTGCATATGAAGATTTTTTCACAAACGTGGTGGTGGAACCGCTTGTACCGTATGAAAGAGAGACCGGCAACACAAGCGCCTGTCCCTGCCCGCCGAAGATAATCACCTTGATCGACCGAGTTATGGTTGCACCGCTTGCTAACGTACCGAGGTTTTCGGTATAGCGCGGATAGGCGCGAAGCGAACCGTCGGCACTGAGCGTGCCGTTTGGAAAATCAATTTCTATGGCTGCATTTTCAATCGAAACCGGATTGTTGTTGGTGATGGTCAGTGACAGGGGAACAATATCGCCGCCGGCAATTGCAGTTGGGCCCTGTGTGTTGATAGTGACTTTATCAACAGAAACTGAATTGCCGCCGTAGTAGAAAAAGTAGCCGGCGGCAGCAAGTGAAATAATGAAGAATATAAAAGCGACGATGAGAAACACCCCTGCAAGACGTACGTGTCGCTGCCCAGAATGCGGCATGTTCTGGAGTGGCTCATCTTCCCAGGCATGGGGCAAGACACGCTCCTCAGGAGACACGGGCGCAGAGCGCCAGGGTACGGAAGCTCCGAGCTTATAGAGCTGTTTACGCGCTTTCTCAAGCGAACCGGTATCGTCCTCGGGGCGTGGTGGCATCCACAGTAGTATATCAAAGCTCTGAGGCCGTAATGCCGTGATTGATGCGCGCTATGTACCGGGAACGATCTTTGGTCACATCGGCGAGTATCTCCGGAGTAAATGCGGGTGTTCCGCTTGGCATTTCTCCAGCATCAAATCCGAGCGTGGCCAGTATCCGAAGTGCGGCAAGCACCTCGGCGGATTCATGCACATCTTCGGGAAATGTAGCGAGTGCTTCAAAAAATCCTTTGATTGTGGAAAAAAGTGCCGGATCGCTCACTTCCCCGGGGACAAGTCGCAACAAGAGATGGCTGATACGTGCCGCTCGCGTGCGCGATGATACGTGCGGTAGACGGGTAAACCAATTTACTTCAAGAACGGCGCCGGTCACTCGCCACCCCTCCTTCCCGCGCACCAGTACCAGCTCACTTTCGGTAAATGTCGTGAGCGCATGAGCAAGCTTAGCCCCCGAGCGCCGTACTCCCTGCGCGCGAGCCCGCACGAGTCCGAGATCAGGCGTCAATACCGTGACAAATGCATTTGTTTCTCCGAGCGGAGAACGTGAGAGGACAATGCCGGATGTCTCGTACTTATGTCGCATCGCGAATGAGATTGAAATGGACGATGCCGGTTGAGAGCGTTGCTGAATACTTCCCGTCCGACTGTAGTTCGGTACGCACTACATCTTTCGGAGAACATCCTTCAGACTTCCGCGCGTCGGCCACCGCACGAGCGAGTTCACGTTCGTCACCCTCCTTCACCAGTTCGGGTGTCAGTACGGTATCAAGGGCGAGCTCCTTGCCTGCAACAACCCTTTTCACATTTACTTCTTCAGCAAGAATGTGTGCAAGCTCATCGGAAAGGGTTGCGGGAATGGTCAGCATCGCAAGTGGCTGACGCACCTTGATTCCCTCTTTCTGCCGCAACTGCAATGCTTCTGATGCGAGTACGCGCGTACGTGCCATGTCGACAATAAGTTTCTCATCTTTATTTCCGCCAAAGAGATTCCACTTCTTCTGCACCTCCGGCCAATCGGCAAGATGCACGCTCTCCGGATCATTGTCCTCGCGCACTTCTAGGAAAACCTCCTCTGCAACAAACGGCATCACCGGTGCAATGATTTTTGAGAATTCTTTAAGCACGTGTCGCAAGGTCATGAGCGCAGCATTTTTGTCTTCTGCAGTACCACTCTTCATACGGTCGCGTGAACGACGGATATACCATGTTGAAAAATCATCAATAAATTCACGCATTGGACGCGTCGCATGCGGAACATCGTAACGGTCAAACGCCTCTGTCGCTTTCGACGTTACTTCGCCAAGCCGCGCAAGAATCCATCGATCAAGAACATTATTGCTCGTAGCATCTGCGGACCCTGCTTCGCCTTTATACAAAGAATAGAAGGTGAGAATGTTTCGGAGCATATTTACCACTCGCGCATGAACGTCTTTTACATCCTCATCGCGGAAAGTAAGATCCTCCGCCTGCATTACGACCGAAGACATGAGATAGTAACGAAACGCATCGGCACCATAGCGATTAAAAAGTTCGTAAGGGTCTGTGTAATTCCCCTTACTCTTTGAGAGTTTTGCCCCGTCTGCGGCAAGTACATTCCCGGTCGTAATCACGTGACGGAATGTGAGGTGATCGAAAAGCTCTATGCCAAGCGCGTGTAGATAATAAAACCACGCGCGCGTTTGGCCAATGTACTCGGACACAAAATCTCCGGGAGAACGGTTGAGGAATTCTTTTTGATTTTCAAAAGGATAGTGGTATTCGGCGAATGGCATGGAGCCGGATTCTACCCAGCAATCAACGACCTCGGGGATACGCGTGAGTTTTTCGCCATTTCCATCTTCAAGTTCTACTTGATCGATGTAAGGCAAGTGATAATCAAGTTCGTAGTCGCGATTGTGTGGCAAAGGAGTGAAATCAAGTGCGCAAACTTCACCGGTCTTGAGACTGTCCACGCGTACATTCGTGCGGACAACTTCAGCAAGGACGTTCGTACCTCCACCGCGGCAGACCGTAGTGAGTGATTCAAATCCGATGCCATGCGTCACGATAAGCACACGCTTATTTTGAACAGTGCTCTCTATTTCATACAAAAACTCCCCAAAACGCCGCTTTGCATCAACATAACTCTCCCCGCCAGGAAATGCTTCGGTGTACCGCGGCGCCTGTGTTTCGCAGTAAGTAAGAAATTCTGTAAATGGTTTGCCTGAGAGCGAACCGAAATTAAGTTCGTGGAGACGTTCGTCAACTATAATCTTTGCCTTATCGATACCGAGCGTGTCTGCGACAATCTCTGCGGTTTCTCGTGTCCGCAACAGTGGTGAGACATATATGACATCCACAGAATCTTTCAGAGTTTTTGCTGTAACGGCCGCTTGCTCCCTCCCCTTCTCGGTAAGACTGTTGTCGGAAGGGTCACAGCTCACCACGCCTGCGGCATTATTCTTCGCTTCTCCGTGCCGCATGATGCGATAGGTGTTGCCCGATTTCTTTGTATGTTTCTTGAGCTCGTCAAGCGAGCCGATAACGGTTATCTCGCCTTTCTTATTCTTCCAGATAGGAAGCGGGCTCGCCCAAAAACGATTCCGAGAAATAGTCCAGTCAGGAGCGCTCTCAATAATATTGCCGAAACGACCGTGCTTCAGATGTCCTGGCACCCAATCAATTTTTTCATTCTCCGCAAGCATTTTCTGCTTTACCGATTGAATATTGATGAACCAACTCGAGACAGCATTATAAATGAGAGGGGTTCCGCAACGATAACAATGCGGGTACGAGTGCGTATTCAGCTCTTTTGCGAATAGAAGACCGCGCTTCTCAAGATCATCTTTGATAATCGGCTCTGCTTTCTTGATGTACTGGCCGTGCAAAAACTCTGGAGCATCGTTGTTGTAGGTCGCGTTCGGATTCAGGAGCGGCACCATCGGCAGACCCTCCTTCAAACCGAGATTGTAATCGTCTTCACCATATATGACCGCTGTGTGCACGATGCCGGTGCCATCCGTTGTCGTAACGAAGTCAGCCGGAAGTACTTGCCACTTCTTTCCTGTGTATGTTTTTACCTTTTCTATTTCGTACAACGGTTCGTATTCGAGACCAACTAGTTTTTCTCCCGGCAATTTTCGCAATATCTCAGCCCCGGGAAGAACGGCAGACAACCTTTCTTCTGCAAGCCATACATTCCCTTTTTCAGTCTTTGCCAGTACATATTGAATCTTTGGGCCGACAGCAAGAGCAACGTTACCGGGGAGTGTCCACGGGGTCGTCGTCCACGCAAGAAGGTATTCGTCTTTTTTCCCTACAATCTTAAATTTGATAGTTACTGCTTCCTCGGTAACGTCCTTGTAGGTGTTGTCCATCGCAATCTCTGCCTTTGCGAGGGGGGTCTCGCAGTGCGGACAATACATAAGAACCTTCCTTCCTTCATAGAGTCGGCCTTTCTTGTGGATTTCTTTGAGCGCCCACCACACACTCTCGATGAACGAGTTGTCCATCGTTTTGTACGAATTATCAAAATCAACCCAACGCCCAACGCGTTCAATGTACCTTTTCCAGTCATGAACATATTCAAGAACCATCGACCGCGCAGTTTCATTAAACTTCTCGATGCCGAGCGCAATAATCTCCTTCTTATTCTTCAATCCAAGCTTTTTCTCCACAAGCGATTCGATTGGAAGCCCGTGCGTATCCCACCCCCAGCGACGACGTACGTAGTGGCCACGCATCGTTTTATAACGAGGAATAAGATCCTTTGACACAGAGGAGAGAAGCGACCCAGAATGCGGTAGGCCCGTTGCAAATGGGGGTCCATCATAAAACACGAATTCGCCCTTCGGGGATTTCTTGGTGAGGGATTTTTCAAAGATATGTTCCTGCTCCCAAAAAGCGAGGATTCTCTCCTCGCGCTTTGCCGCTTCTGATTTCTCAGGCATATCAGCCATATCTGTGTATCCTAACGTTTACTGGCCGAAAATGGAAACGGCCGCAGGACGTATGTCCCGCAGCCGTTTGTTCAGTGGAGATTCACGAGGAAAGGATCGCCCGGTGATAGCATTGGGGTCGTGGTCGCGGACGTCCCTGCTGCTTGCCCTGAGCCATCAGGCGAGCCAACGCGAACACTTCGCGAGGAATATTGTTCATATTCACCACGATGTTGGAAACGTGCGGCAAAGCCTGAACGTAAATGTCCTTCACGTTGCACCCGTGCCTGTTTGCAGCACGCCGCACGATCGCCGCACGAATAACCCTTTTCTTGCCCTTCTGTCTTGCCATTCAGTCCTCCAAAAGAGACTCGAAAGACACACGGGATTGTGCATCTATGGGAGAATGTAGCGCTTGGAGCGGTTCTGCGCAACCTTACATTTTCTCCGGGGTGGGGATACCGAGAAGAGTGAGGCCGTTGGTCATCGTGTGTACAAAGGCGCGTGCGACCTGTAGTTTGTGCGCCTCAAAATCACCACCAATAATGCGCTCATTTGCATAAAAAGAATTCCATTCACCGGCGAGTTCAGTGAGATAGTTTACAAGGAGATGCGGAGCTAGTTCCCTCGCGGCACGAGCGGCTACTTCTGGGAAATGCAAAATGACTCTCTCAAGTTGAGACGATTCCGACGGTGTTTCATGTACTGCTTCCGAGTTTTCAGGAGCCTTCGCGAGCACCGATTTCGCACGCACGAGCGCGTACTGAAGATACGGCCCGGAGTCTCCCTCAAGAGAAAGGGATTTTTCCTCATCAAATGTAATATCTGAGCCCGGTGCCTGCCGCAGAATCATATATTTTATAGCGCCGACGGCGACCTGTTCTGCGATAAGCGGGTCTTCATTTTTCTCACTCGCCTTTGTAATCACCTCTTGAATAAAGTCGGCGGCGGTAATGACGTTTCCTTCGCGCGACGACATCTTGCCCGACGTAAGTTTGAGAAAGCCTGTTGCGAGATGGGTTGTCTTTACAGCAAGCAAGGGGGCGATGTCCGCAAGCGCGGCAAGTACCGTTTTGAAACGACCGGTCTGCTCGTTCCCTGTGATAATAATGGCGGCGTCTGAAGGCCACTGCTCCTCCTTGAGAAAAGCGAGTCCTATGTCCTTCGCCTCATAGGTCGGTGTATTGTGCGAGGTGATAAAGACCATGGTATGCACCCCTTTCTTTTCACCGTTATAGATAATCGCACCATCGCTTCTCTCAAACACACCTTTCTCAAGCCCGTCCTGCACTACCCGTACGCCCGTTTCCGTGGTATCGCTGTCAAAAAATTCAAAATCAAAATGAATACCGAGGAGACGCCAGATGCGCCTGAATTCTTCGGTTGAGATATCGCGCCCTTTCCTCCACAACTCCATAAGAGCGCGGTCTTCTCCGGTATAAATCGCCTGATTAAGAGCGTCTATTTCCTCTTTGGCTTTTGCATCACTCTCATACGCCTGTGCCCCCGCCGTGTAGGCCACACCGATCTCTTGTGCCATTGTCGGCTCGCTCACACCTTTCGCGCGCAATCCCCAAAGCGCTTTCGCAACATTAGGGCCGATATCTCCTCCGAAAGTATCTCGGGCAATAGTGGCACCGGAGTTTTCGATCAGCCGAGCTACGGATTCTCCGACAATTGAGCCGACAAGGTGGCCGATATGCATTTCCTTAAACGCATTCGGATTTGAGTATTCAATGATGACGCGCTTACCGTTCTCTGTAGCGCCCTTTCCCCACCCTTCCTTTTGGGTATCCGCTTCGGTAATTGCACCCGTTACTGCCTCACGTGCGAGTGTGATATTTACAAATCCCGGACCGGCCACGGTGATATGACTCGCAATATCTGTCCCGAGTGCGTCGATGAGAAAATGCGCAAGCTCGTCGGCAACTTCGTGCGGCTTCTTACCAAGAACTTTCGCCGCCGCAAGAGCCGCGTTCGTGGTGTAGTCCCCATGCGCCGCGACAACCGGTCGCTCAACGGTATACCCAACATTCCCGGCGCCTAGGTGCCGAAGGGCGTCGTGTACCGCCTTTTGTATTCGCTCCTCCATACGAGCGAGTGTACCAGATTCAGAGAAACGATTCTGGGATGTGATGTGCGCGAGCGAGCTTCTGTATTTCCTTTCGAGCGCGCTTTACGCTTGCCCCGTCGCGCTTCGTAAGCACGTCAAGCATAATCTCGGCGACACGCGCCGATTCTTTGGTACCAAAACCGCGCGTTGTTATCGCAGGTGTGCCAAAACGGATACCGGAAGGGTCCATCGGCTTCCTCGTATCGTCCGCGATAGCGTTCTTGTTGAGCGTGATACCTGCCTGATCAAGAAGTTTCTCCGCTTCACCGCCGGAGATACCAAACGAGGTCCACACATCAAGCAGTATGAGGTGATTGTCAGAACCGCCGGTAATCATCCGTGCGCCCTGTTTCTTAAACACTTTCTCCATCGCGTGAGTATTTGCGATAATCTGCTTCGCATATTTCTTAAATGAGGGGCGTAGTGCCTCGCCGAAGGCGACTGCCTTGGCGGCGATCTGGTGCATGTGTGGCCCGCCCTGAAAGCCAGGGAACACTGCCTTGTCTATCTTCTTTGCTATCTCCTCACTCTCGCGTACGAGAATCATCCCGCCCCGAGGGCCGCGAAGTGTCTTGTGCGTTGTGGTCGTCATAACATCAAATCCGTCATCAAACGGATTTCTCACCGCCTTCCCCGCGATAAGTCCTGCGATATGTGCGATGTCCATCACTGAAACCGCGTCCACCTCACGTGCGATAGCAACAAACTTTTTGTAGTCGAGCTCGCGCGGATACGCGGAGAATCCTGCCAGAATAATCTTGGGCTTCACCTTCTTTGCGACGCGACGCATCTCGTCGTAGTCAATCTCGCCCGTCTCAACATTCTTCATGCGATATGACACGAAGTTAAAAATCTTGGTGAGATACGTCACCGGGTGTCCGTGCGTTAAATGTCCGCCGTGCGAGAGGTCCATACCGAGCACCGTGTCGCCCGGAGCAAGCAGGGCAAAATACATCGCGATGTTCGCGTTCGCACCACCCAAGGGCTGCACGTTTGCGTACTTCGCCTTAAAGAGCTTCTTCGCGCGCTCAATGGCAAGCGTCTCTACCTGATCGGTGAATTCTTGTCCGCCGTAGTAGCGCTTGCCGGGATACCCCTCCGAATATTTATTCGTGAGCGAAGACGCCATCGCCTCCTTCACCGCCCGTGAGACGTAGTTTTCAGACGGAATAAGCTCCAGTCCATCGGACTGACGCTTCTCTTCTCCGGCTATCGCATCAAAGACTTCGGGGTCTTCTTTTTTAATATGGGGGAACGGCATGAGGGCACATTACCATGTTTGACTATTTATCCTCACTCCGTATGATGCGGCAAGACAATCGTTGTACAAATCAATAGAGAGGCTTGCAATTATGAACGACTTCTATAAACCGCTCGCCGAGCGGACGCCTGACTTGCAATATCGTAACCTCTGCCAGCTGGCTCTCGAGATAGGAGTGCCTTCCGAGACCCAGCAGAGCAAGAAAAAGGGGGAGGAGGAGAAAGTCACTTTCAGCATCCCCTATGCAGTAACCAGTGTCTACCGTATCGAAAACGGTTTTCCGATGGAAACGTGCCGTAAGATTGGCAAAGCCGGCATCAATGAAGGTTTCGCTCTTCTCGTGAACGGGGTGCGAATGAACGACAAGCTTAACGAGGAGTGGGGAGTCCCTTTCTGGAACTCGACCTTCGTTGATCCCGAGAAATGTCGTAAACGCGGTTTGGTGCAGGGAGACATGGGGCTCGCAAGCTATGCAGTGCTCCGTGATTTCCCTACCTCTAATGGCCCGTTCAACCAAATCCAGGCCGTCATCGATCAGATTCGTGAATTGCCACACTTAAAGACCCACATCATGACGACGCTCTATCCACCGGGCATTTACCGGGGGAAAGGCAAGGTACAGAAAGTGGTAACGGTCCCTTGTCACGGCACAATCATCAATCTGCTGATACTTGGAGGGAAACTCAACTACGAAACAGTGTGGCGTTCTACCGATCTCGGGGCTGGCGAGGCGCATGACCGCATCGCCCATGCGGCGCTGTGGCTCGCGTTCTGTCACGTACTCGGCTACCCGCCGGGCATCATGAGCATCACGTATCTGAATGCGCACTACTACGGGAACCAATGGGAGATTATCAAGGAGATTGTCTCCCGCGAACCGCGACGATTCCCGAGCGTGACGTTGGAAGATCCCCCGGCTAACATCGAGGCATTCCGCAAGGGACACTTCGGTGTCACGGATTACAATCCACATCCGTCAATCGATGGTATTCCAGTTAGTCCATAAGGAGAGACTATGTCAGAAGTAAACATGCGGCACGTGCGCACGGATGAGCAACGCGCCTTGTATGAAAGGATTCAGGGGACCGGGAGGTGCTCTTTCTGCGAAGACTTTTGTCGCGGAAAAGTCCCTACTTTTCACCCGAAGCCGATCATCCGAGATCTGAAGTACTGGGCTCTTACCGAATGTTTCCCCAAACTCGAGGGCGCGAGGGAACATTTTCTTGTTGTGAGCAAGTTCCTTGACGAAGAAGGGAGACATCCGCTGTTCCCTGTGCTGACCTCAGAGGCGTGGGGTGAGTTCAGTGAACTTCTCGAGTGGGTCATCAGTGAGTACCAACTCCCGGGTGGCGCGTTTTTCTTTCGATTCGGTGATACCGACTACACAGGTGCTTCGATCTCTCATTTGCACGGGCAAATCGTCTTTGGCGGCGCAACGGAGGGAGGGGGGCTCAAGGTGAAGCTCGGCTATACCGGATAGGCGAAGTAGGAGTAAAAAAGGAAGGCGGTCCACAGGGACCGCCTTTTTAATTTCCATCCGAAACCTCTATGAGCTCGACGCCCTTGAGACGGAGATATTCATCCGCATCAAGAAGCCCGTACGACGGATCGCGATAGAAAAGCCGCTTCACTCCAGCGCGCACGATGAGCCGTGAACACGGGAGGCACGGAAATGTCGTAAGATACAGCGTGCAACCGTCAGTGCCGAACATCGTCCTCGCCGCTTCTCCGAAAAGAATATGCTCAGTGTGGTCACTGTGGGAAAGGTCGGTTCGGACACCACTTTTGAAGATGCTCCGAGGATCGCCGAACGTTGCCGCGATTTGTTCATGTGGCTGATGTTCGTTATAGGCAACAATACGGTGGCCATCTTTTGCCATCAGTACGCCACCCACCTGCCGCCACCAGTCGGGACTACGCTCGACGACGCTCATTGCAAGCGTCATCATATCCTCGTCAAGCGCAGTAAGTGCGACACGACGACCTGGGATCAAGAGCTTTTTCTCTTCGATGTTGTTGCGATGGTATCGGAGCCGCGTCGGAGGGGTAACAAGCGTAACCGCCAGCACTCCCCCGAAATACTTCTCCGCCACAGCGACACTCACGTCTTCGTCCGGCATGAGCACTGTTGACCCAGGAACCATCAATTCGAGCTCGCGGGCAGAAATCTCTACCACGTTTACACTCGAAAGAAACAGGGACGTAACGACTTTTTTCATCACCTTCCCGGGCAGCGCGCGAATCACATCCTTCTTCGTGATATACGCGAGACCGTCAGGGAGCCCTCGAAGAACCTCTTCCGTGAGAAGGCCGATGACATCTGGCCTCACACGGTCAAAGAGCTCGAGGTATCCCTTGTGGAGCACTGGCATATACAGAACGAGTATTTTCTTCACGACTTTCCTCCCCTATACCTGGAAATGGCCCTCTGCACAGCGGCAGGAACGCCAGCGCTTAATTCTGCCAGAACGTCCTGACCGATCTTCTCGGCCATGTCGATTTGGAGGTTGCGCCAGCGCGCGCTCGTCGATTCAGTGGCCTGTGGCGGAAGAATTTCCATCCGGCCACAGAACTCCTTGAGCTGTTCGACCTCTTCGGGAGAATACGGGGGCAGAGGGGTTCCCCCACCGGCCTTCGTACTTTCCGAAACTACCAACACGTCAGGTCGCACCGCTTTGATAAGCGCCCAGTGTTCGTGATGCTTCTCCTTGAGAAAAAGCGCGTCGACATGCCGGGTATGTGCCAGTCCCTCGATGCGCTCCTCTTGCGGGATAAGCGGATAATCGGGCCCCTTCTTTGCCCGGACCTTCTCATCCGAATCAACTCCGACGATGAGGAAGTCACCGAATGCCCGAGCCTTTTGCACGTACCGTTCGTGCCCGTAGTGCTTCTGGTTGTACTTTCCCTGTGTAAGCACGACACGATACTTCAGGTACTTGAGTATTTCGACTAGCTTTGCCAGCTCGGGGAACCCTGGGATCAGACGATCTTCTAGGTTCGTGCCATAACCGAAAATTCCTTCTGCGCGTAACATGCTAATTACCCCCGTGGAATGTGAATGGGTTGGGAACAATCGACCTGGGTGCACTCTACGGTTTAGGAATATAAAAAGCAAACGGGCGCGACGGCAGAGCCGTCGCGCCCGTTTGTATCAAAAAGTTATTTGACGTCGACCCACGCATAATTTTCTGCTGAAAATTTGCGCGGGCCCGCCTCGGCTCGTCTGCCTCCGGCTCGCGGAAGTTTCTTTATTTCACTTCCACGCCCATTGAGCGCGCGGTACCCGCGATAGTACGAGCAGCCGCTTCAGGAGAGCTGGCGTTCATATCCGGAATCTTTTCCTCAACAATTGCCGCTATCTGCGCCTTGGTGATAGTGCCCACCTTTTCGTCTTTCGCCTTGCTTGACCCTTTCTCAAGACCAAGCGCTTTCAGAATAAGCCGGGAAGCCGGCGGATTCTTCATGATGAAGGTGAAGGAACGGTCGTCAAACACCGATATCTCTATCGGGATGATAGTCCCGCGCTTATCCTTCGTCGCTTCGTTAAATTGGGTGACGAACTGACCGATATTCACGCCGGCAGGGCCGAGCGCAGTACCGACCGGCGGTGCCGGCGTCGCCTGCCCGCCCGGGATTTGAAGTTTTATCTTTTTTACAACAGTAGCCATATAGGTAAGATGACTCTACTCTAAAGCTTCCTTATTTGCAAAAAGTCGAGCTCGACCGGTGTCTCACGCCCGAACATAGACACCATCACTTTGACCTTGCCACGATCCTCGTCGATGTCGCCCACCTTGCCCTCCAAGTCCTTGAAGGGACCATCGGTGATCACGACCTGATCGTCTTTCATGAGGTCAATACGGTGCTTCGGTGCCTCGGCGGTCATACGCTTCATAAGCGAAGAGACCTCCGACTCCTCCATCGGTACCGGGGTGTTCCCTGCTCCGACGAAGCCGGTGACACGTGGAGTGTTACGCACCACAAACCACGAATCGTCGTCCACGATCATGCGCACCAAGATATAGCCTGGGTAAATCTTCTCCTCTTCAACAACACGCTTTCCCGCCTTCACGCGAATTTTCTTCTCCGTCGGGACAACGACGTCAAATATCTTGTTCTCCATGCCAAGTGACTCAATGCGCTGTTTCAAATTGCGTTCCACCGCGTTCTCGTAGCCGGCGTAGGTGTGGATGGTGTACCAACGCGCATCCTCCTTGCGCGGAGTGACTTCATCGCGAACTTCCTTGCGCACCGACGGTGCGATGTCTGCCATCCCGACTTCGTCAGAAGAGAATGTCTCACCGTCCTGCGGGTTTTGTGTATCGTCCATAGAAGAAGATTACCCGCCGACAATACTGCTCACGATCGAACCGAAGAGGTAGTCAAAGAATCCGACGATAAAGGCGATCGCGAGTGCGATGCCGATAACCACGAGCGTGTGGGCAAGCGCCGTCCGATTGCTCGGCCAGACAATATGCGTGAACTCTTCGCGAACGTGCTTCAAATAGGTGAAGGGTGAGGTCATAGCGAAAGGGTTGGGTAAATAAAAAAGCCCTGCGGGCTCTCGATATTGAGAGCATACTACAGCACCTTATATGCGTCAATCCTGTGACGACGCTAGTGTAACAGAACGTCTCTTAACGAATCTCGTAGGTGACCGAAACGGAGGCACTATACGTATTTTCGCCCGCCGGAACGCTCGGCACTACCTCTGCTTTTGCCGACATCATTCCTGCGCCATAGCCATACATCGGGTTTAAGTAGCCGCCAGACGACTCGCTGAAGTTTACGATTTTCCCGAGACTCACCCCGAGCTGTTTGGCGAGGAGTGTTGCTTGTGTCTTCGCCTTATTGATTGCGTCGGCACGCGCGGCGTCGTACCCGGCCGTTGAATCGTCGAGTGCAAACGCCGGGCCGTTTACATTTTGCACTTCAAGCTTCCCGAGGCCGCCGAGCATGGTGCCAACTAAGGCGAGATCGCGCATCGTCACCTGAATCGTCTCAGAAACCTGGTAGCCCGTTATCTTCGGTGCGCCAGTGTAGGCCGGACACAGAGCACCGGGTACGCACGGGTTCGGATACGAATATTGCGGTGAGATGTTGTAGGAGAGGGTCTTCACATCCTTCTCGGCGATGCCCTGCCCTTTTACATAGTCGAGTGCGGCGTTCGCTTGCTTCGTCGTAGCGGCCTGCGCCTCGGCAACAGTCTTCGCTGTGTTATCTACCGTGAAAGAAATGCGCGCAACATCCGGCGCAAGCGTTGCTTGACCTTCGCCCTGCACCGTAATCGTGTCGGTCGCCGGCACACCGGGGCGGCCGAGGTTCGTCGCGGTATGTATCGTCTCAGCAAGCAAGAAGAGCGCCAAGATAGAGAGCACGCCGATAACAACGATACGCACCGTTCCGTTATTAAATATTTCGTTCAGTGGGTTGTTGTTCATAAGTGGTGTTATTTATTCGATTATATCATCGCCCTATCCGCCCTCCAGGGTGGTGAGGAGCTTGCGAAGAGCGACATTCGCCGGGAGGCGCGACACGTCAAGATTGGCATCCGTCCAATTCATGACCTCGCGGTCAATAGCATCAAAGCGCAGTACGTCCGTTCCGCGCGCAAGGTAATAAGCGGTGTCAACGACGCCCTCAAAGCGTTCTATCGCGACAACCGTGAAATGATTCTTCCCGCCGAGCACCGTTGATGAATATGCGGTGATAGGCACGGGCATACCGGAGGCGCCTCCGATAGCCGTTTGCTGTATGGTCGCGAGTGCCGTTGATGAAGCGTTGATCGCGAAACGACGGATGATGATGCTCGCGCTCGTGGAAGCATTTACACTTTCATATGCAGTAACACTCGTCACATCAGGATTCGCCACCGCAACAAACCCCTCGGGTATGGCAAAGGCGATACCGATATCCGCGAGAGACACGTTCGGCGGCGGACACGCGGGGAACTCACAGGTGCCTACCGCATGTGTTACCGATGTGCCGTCAGGACACTGGAGGGAGTTTACCGGACAGGCAACCGGCCTTTGCGAGTTCTCCACAGCATTGCGGTACATAAACCCACCCAAACCAAGAACAACGATAAGCACGATACCGGCGATGAGACTCTTTATCTTCATGGGTAGATGATACCACTCGCAAATAAAAATTGTCGGGGCGGCTATCGGGAATCGAACCCGAATTGAGAGCTCCACAAGCTCCAGTGTTAACCGTTACACCATAGCCGCCATGCACGATGTTTTTATAACACGAATATAGGAAATACGCGCGGTGGCGCCCTAGTATTTCGGCGTTTCTTCTGCGATACCGGCGAAGTGATTTGCAAGGCGCGCGAGTGCGAAGAGGAGCGAGGAGAGACGATTCAAATACGCCATGGTGGGGACCGAGAGCTCGCGTAGGCCCGTCTCCTTCACTGCGATAATCCGCCGCTCGGCCCTGCGCGCGAGCGTGCGAGTGACGTCCAGAAGGGCCGAGACCTCCGTACCGCCCGCAATAGAAAATCCTTTGAGCGGAGGGATTTCCCTTTCTATGGCTTGTATCAATTTCTCAACGTGTGCCACCGTCTCCTCCCCCACCTTTTTATTCGCACCGGCCACTTCCGCCTGCACGATGAAAAGTGTTTCCTGTATCTCGCGAAGTACGCCCGCGATACGCGGCTCTCCGGTGCACCGCATCTTCACGAACCCGAGAAAAGCATTGAGTTCATCAAGAGAGCCGAGCGCTTCAGGCAGTTCTGACGATTTAGAAATGCGCTGTTGGTCACAGCCGAACATCTTGGTGGTCCCGCCGTCCCCCTTGCCGGTATAGAGCATATATGGCTAGTGTACACGGTTTTGGGGGTATTGACTTTATTGGTCAATGGTGCTATAGTAGACAACAGGGGCAATATCGCCCAACCATATTAAGGTGACCGTGATGAACCACGAAGCGTGGAGTTGGTGGAATCAAAAGACTCGTTTCGGGATAACCCGAAACGACGTGGTCTGGATGCTAATATGCGCTGGTCTAATTGTTTTTTTCGCTTTCGGCCTTGACTGGGATTTCGTTCTCGGAAAGCGCTAGAAGGAGGGGGTATGCGCAAGAGAAGATATGAGCTTGGGGAGCATTACACGTTCCCCAAGCCAGGCATTCGGGCTCTCTGCAGCCCGACCCTCATATCTCCCGAGGGATATCGTCAGTGGAGAGTGCGGATGTCGTTCACGGGGGGCGTGCCTTTTGCACGCATCCCCAGGGTAGGCATCTACCTCTTCGTCGGCAATGCTGTCGACAAAGAGGGGAAGAAGAAGGGGTGCTATGTCTTCATCGTCAAAGGGCGATGAGATGGGGCGCCACAAGGGGGTCAACACAAGCGATTGTGTTGACCCCTTTTCAATTATTTTTATACGTGATCAATAGTGAGTACCGTTCCGGGAGGGGCTTGGTCTCTCAAGACCATCTCGGCAACAGCGTTTTCAACCTTCTCTTGCACCGTGCGACGGAGCGCGCGAGCGCCATACGCTTCGCTGTATCCAGTCTCTACAATAGAATGCACGAGTGCGTCGGTAATCTGCACGGTCACCCCACTTCCCTGCGTGAGTCGTGTATTGAGGTCTTCAAGTAGGAGGCGCGTGACTGTCTCCGAATCTTGTTTTGAAAGCGGATGGAACAGAACGATGTCGTCAAAACGGTTTAGGAATTCTGGACTGAAGAGATGTTCCTGTACCAAGTAGCCGGTGAGTTCCTCCTTTGTCGTCTGTGGATTTTGTTGGATAAGAGTCGTACCGGCGTTTGAGGTGGCGATGATTATATTGTTTTTAAACGATACGGTCCTGCCGACTTTGGTCGTGAGCCGGCCCTCATCAAGCACCTGCAGGAGGGTGTTCCAGATAACCTTATGCGCCTTTTCAAGTTCGTCGAAGAACACGAGCCCGAAGGGCTGTTCCTCAACAGCCACCGCGAGACGTTCAATAAATGCCGACGCGGTTTCCTCGGTCGCAAACTCCGACATATCAAATCGCACCATACTCGCCTTCCCGCCGAAGTAATGCTTCGCGAGCATCTTGCCTGTGTGCGTCTTCCCGCTCCCTGTCGGTCCGAGGAAGAGGAAGGTGCCAATCGGTTTATCCTTGCTCGCCGTGCCGGTGCGGGCCCTGCGAAGTGCCGAGGCGATGTCGTGTACCGCCTCCTCCTGCCCGATAATCTCCGTGCGGAGAACGTCTTCAAGATTGAGCAGTATCTGCTTCTCATCGCGCTCGAGTGAGCCGACGGGTACGCCCGTTTCCTGCGAGAGAACGCGATGTACATCTTGTATCGTTACCTCTTTTGCATTCACCACAAGATTCTCAAGAAGATCAACTGACTTCTCCGGTTGCGGCATCTGCTGGATGAGCTCGTTGGTGCGGCGCACGATCTCCTCAAGCACCCCCTCTTCAAGATGCACATTCTTGTACCGCTCATGCATGAAATCGGTAAGAAAATCGAGTGTCTCGCTGTCCCCGAGCGGCGGTATCTCAATACGCTCAAAATAGCGCATCACATCGGCATTCTGTTTCCACACGCCGTGGTATCCCTCAAACGTGGTAATCGCAATCACCTCAAGCTCGGGGGCCGAGAGGAGTGGCATCAACTGGCTAAACATTCCTTCATATCTTTCAGGGTCATGAAGAACGATGACAATATTGCCAGCCCTTCGTGCTTCCTCAAACATTTTTAACAGTATGTTTTTAGGCGTACTGGAAAGAAGGATTTCTATAACTTCCCTGTTCTGAAGCTTGGGCGGCACGAGCCCCCGATACACATTTTTTGCAAATTGGGCGACGAGCGTTTCCCTTCCTGAACCGGGAGCGCCGACGAGAAGCACGTTGTCCTGGTCGTCGCGCGAAAGAACGCGGGTAATCAAATCAACCGTCTCTTCACGACCGTAGAGTTTTTTATCCGGACCGCGATACAAAACTTTGCCGTAGCGATGCAGGGTCGCCGAACCGCCATAGGCCCAGGACTTCCCGATTGATCCGGCCTTGACGAGATTCTCGTATGAAAGACGGATGGGAAGAATCAAGAAAACAGGTAGGAGCGGAATGGTGCAGAGGAGAGCGACAAGACCGAAGAGGATGACCACGAGACGGATGATGAATCCGATGAATGTGATGGCTATGCCTAGGATGAGCCGCTCCCACCACTCGCGCTCGTCGGACGAGTCACGCCGCCACCCGGCGAAGAGCGTCTTGAAGAGAATCTTGATGGAGAAAAAATATGCGACAAAGCGCACGAAGTTCCACCAGGAGGTGAAGCCGAGGCCGAAAAATGACATGACACCAGTATACGCTCTGCCCCTCCCCGCCCGCACGCCTCGGTGGGTACAAGAAAAAGCGTCGTAAGACGCTCGAGTCCTCTCCTGGCCATGCAAAAACCGGCCTAAGCCGGTTTTTCATGTGCCCAGGAGAGGACTCGAACCTCCAAGCCCTTGCGGGCGCTACCACCTCAAGGTAGTACGTCTACCAATTTCGCCACCTGGGCAGGTGACACTTACTATACTACAACTTCCTCTCTAGCCTCTTCAACAACTGGTGCCTCCGGTGCGGCGTCTGCAACTACCTCTTCGGCCACAACCGTCTCGTCGCTCTTCGTGTTCATCATACGCGCATTACGGAGCTGGCGGCGGACGGCTTTGGTCGCCTTCTCGCGGATGAAGTAGAGCTTGGCTCGGCGCACCGAGGAACGCTTTACGATCTCAATAGAGTCAATGACCGGAGAATAGAGCGGGAAGGTCTTCTCGACGCCGATACCTGAAAGGGTCGCGCGAACCGTGAAGGTCGCTCCCGCCTCGGTACCGTGCTTCACCGCGAGCACCAGACCTTCAAAGACCTGTTTTCGGGCGTTCTTGATGGTCTTTTCCTTCTTGTCGGTACCACGACCTTTCTTAAGCTCAACGATGTTCTGAGTGACGCGCACACTGTCACCCGGGCGTATCCCGAGCTTGGCGCGCCCCTCGATATTGACTGATGTTATGACCCGCTGCATGTGTCGCGCACTCTATCACGCACCCACCGAGAGAGCAAACGTTTCGTTCACGTTTGTGAACTTTTTAAGAGCTGGGACGAGGTCCTCTGGTATAGGCGCCGAGACGAGGGTGCGTCCGCCCTTTGGAAGCGGCAAGTCGAGCGAATACGCGTGGAGACCGAGGCGAGAGATGCCGAGAGCGTGTGGGTGATTCGGAGCCCCACGGGACTTCGGTTTTTTACCAATCGCTTCGCTCTTGAAAAAACCAGTCGCATACAAGACGTCACAGATGATTGGATGATGAATCGCCTTGAGGTGAACGCGGATTTGGTGCGTCCTGCCCGTTTCGGGATTCATCTTAAGAAGCGCATACCCTTCGGTCTCTCCAATGACTTCGTAGCGCGTGAGTGCGTCGCGGAGACGCCCCTTCGCCTTCGGCTGTGCACTGCGGAGACGGAAGTCCTTCCGTGAACGGCCGATATCAAAATCAATCACCCCTTTTTTCTCCTTGGGAACTCCGTACACAAGCGCGAGATACGTCTTGTGCACATCCCGGTCATGAAATGCTTTTCGTAAAAACTCATACGCCTCGACATTTTTTGCAAAGATGAGCACGCCCGAGGTGTCGCGATCAAGTCGGTGAGTATACCCACCGACGGCTCCGGGATATTTTTCTTTAAACCAATCTTCAGCGGTTTCCTCCTTCGTCCGTCCGTCAGAGTGCGTGATCAGTCCTGCGGGCTTCGCAACCGCGACTATGTCTGCATCTTCATAGAGAATCGGGAGTTCCATTCCACCACAGTATCATTTCCCGTTATTTCCCGCGCCGCCGCTCGCGTGTCGCAAATTCCGTGAGAATGGCGTCAAATTCTTTTTTTGTGAAATCGGGCCAGAGCGTATCAACAAAAAAGAGCTCGCTATAGACGGACTGCCACGTGAGGAATCCTGAAAGGCGTTTTTCGCCACCAGTACGGATAATCAGGTCGGGGTCGGGCATGCCGTACGACCAGAATTTTTGTGTAAAAGTATCTTCGTCAACGGCAACCTTTTCTGTCGCACATACATTCGCTGCCGCAAGAATTTCCGCACGACCGCCGTAGGACATGAGGAGATACAGGGTGAGGTCGTACGCGGTGGCGGTTGCGCTCTCCATGCTGGCCATCATTTTCTGCATGTCTACAGGGAAACGGGATCGGTCACCCACGAAACGAACGCGCACGCGCTCTGCAATCATCTTTTTCGTCTCGTTCTCAAGAATGGAACGAAAAAGTTTCATCAGGTAGCCAACCTCTTCTTCAGAGCGTTGCCAGTTTTCTGTAGAAAACGTATACGCGACGACATGTGGTATGCCTGCCTCGCGCGCGAAGCGGACGATCTCCTGTAGTTTTTTGTATCCTGCACTGTGCCCCTCAAACACTGATTTGCTATGCGCACGCGCCCACCGACGATTGCCGTCCATGATGATACCGATGCACGTAGCATTCATAGATATACAAACGTATACGGCACCTTCTTTAGTTTCAAGTGCTTCGCATCGTGCTCGTTTGTTTTGTGGTCACGAATCGCTAACCGGATTGCTCCAAGTATTCGCAATCCGCTAAGCGTTCTCGACCCCGCCTCGCGGTTTGTCGGAACAAACATCGCTCCGGCATGCACAAAAGCACAAAACCTGCCGCAGGGCAGGTGTTTGTGTCTTTTGTGCACCCTGAGGGACTTGAACCCCCGACCTTCTCAGTGTAAATGAGTTGCTCTACCAACTGAGCTAAGGGTGCCTTCGTCTAACCCTACCACAGGCCTCTTAGAAATATCACTTTGTGGGCATGGAGGGACTCGAACCCTCAACCCTTGCGGGATACGCTTCTGAGACGTACGTGTCTACCAATTGCACCACATGCCCGCCCTGCTCGCTTTGCGCCAGCTGTGCCCCGAGCTGGAATCGAACCAACATCTACGGCTTAGAAGTCCGCTGCACTATCCATTGTGCTATCGGGGCAATACCTCTACCCTAGCGCACACCGGCGTCATTGCGAAGGGTCACCATAGCGGTAGACGCCCGTGACATACTTCGCTTCTTCTGTAGCACGCTTTTCAAACACGGCGTGAATCGAGTCAATTGATGATCGGTTGAAGGTCATCGGTGTCGTGGTTGTGGCAGTGCCGATAGTTCCTCCCTGGGTGACAGTGTCAAAGACCCACACATTCCATACAACAATACATATAAAAGTAATGGCAGAAAGTGTGAGTAGCGTCAACCAGTCGCGTACCGGATCTCGATGCATACGCGAGAAACGACTGAAAAAAGATTTGTATTTAAAAATATTCATAGGGGATGTTTGTTGAGGAGACTTTCGCCGGAGCCGCCGGCGTGCTGGTCGCCGTGACTGCCGGTACCGAACTGATCATGAGACCTATATCAGCGCGCCAATTTCCCTTTTCCTGTTTTCCCAGTGAGAGTTTCGATATGGAAAGGTTGTAGGGAGCATATTCAATGGCACCGACCGTACGCATCACCGAGTCGAAGGTCCCGTCGATGGAGAGAGTGAGTACGAGCATTGGCTGTTTCGTCGTACCGGCCGTAGAGACAGAGAGAACCTTCATGACCGCTTTTTGCGCACGCGCACGCGCTTCAAGATTGTTGATGAACGATACGACCGCTGTTTCCGGAACGAAATAGCCCTGCACAATAGATTCATCTCCTGCAATTTCAGAAAGCGCCGTACGCACTGCTGCAATGCGAACTGATGCTTCTGTTCTTGTGTTGATCTGATTTTCTAAACTTGCCACCGCGACACTCTTATCTGCGACCGTGGAATACCAAAACCAGTAGCCGCCCAACGTCGCGACACACACCGAGAGCCATAGCATAAGATAAAAAAGGGAGGATTTCATGGTGTGAGAACTATCGTGATAGTGAAGCTGATATTTGTGTCATTTGCATACGCAGAAACTGGTAATGTTGCCGAACGCACAAAGGGCATCCCTTGGAGAGCGAGCTGATAATTACGAAGAGCGTCGCGCGTCGCCGATGTGCCGGAAATCAAGAGAGTTCCCGCAACTTTTTCCACGGCCGGCGTGTAGGAGAAACCGGAGAGAGTGATGCCGGCGCGCGAAACGGCAAGTACGGCTCGCATAATACTGCTTACTGACACCGTGTCCGACAGAGAAGCAAGCTTCGCCGCGTTGCTTGAAAGTATCGCGAGACGTGCAGAGAGCGTCGCTTCTTCGTTGGAGGAAAGAGAGGATTCCATATTTGTCAGGTGTATCTTCTTCTCATTTGCGCTTGCACCGAGGAGTACGTATGTCGGGATAAGGAGGACGGCGGCGGCGAGCGTCAGGATGGTAATGAGCACGGCACTAACCACACCAACACGAAGCAGGTAGTCGCGTGCGAGCAATTGTTTGCGCTCAGGAGGAAGTAGGTTGGTGAGATCGGTATACATACGAATTACATATCATCACGGAGCGCAAGACCGATTGCGGTGGTGTACGCGAGCGACTCCGTGTAGTCGAGCGCCGGAATCCACGTATCACGCGAAGCGAGATTTGTGAACACGTCACCGGACACCACCGGGATTTTGAGTGCGCCCTCAAGATACTCGGGGAATCCTCGCACCGAGGCGTTGCCTCCGACCATAATAGCGTGCGTCACCGGCGTATGCGCACCGGTGCCGGCAACCTTATCCTGCCAATAGTCGAGCCGACGAGAAATTTCGTCTCGAATAGCGGAAGCGGTGGAAAGCATTGCCGAAAGATAGTCCTCATTTCCGGGAACCGGTACGATACCGCGGTCGGCTTTTATCTTTCGCGCTTCGGCTTCTGTAACACCGAAGTGTTTCTGCACGGCAAGCGTGAGCGCGTGACCGCCGATGCCGATCGTTGTGGCGAAACGCGGAATGCATCGCGCCACGATTGCCAACTTCGTTGTGGACCTGCCGACATCAACAATGAGCGCGGTAGACTCATCGCCATGCGGAAGAAGTGCACGGGCAGAGGCGAATGTCTCCCCCTCAAGCGACTGCACCTTGATGGACGCGTCGTCAAACACGGAGAGAATATCGTCCACGATTCTCCGAGCGAAGCCGACACCCGCCACAAGCGTATTCCCCTGCTCTCCCTGCCCGGTCTTCACGATATCAAACACGGTTTCCTGCGGTGGTAGCGGGACAAACTCATCAAGACGCTGTTCTACGGCTGTGCGCCACTCGGCTTTCGTCATCCCGGGAATTGTTGTTTCAAAAAGGTAGGACTTTGATTCTGAAAGTGACACATTTGCGGCGGAGATCCCCACGGCCTTGGCGGCAACCGAGAGTGTGTGACTAACAGCGGCGCGATCAACCATTTCACCATCGGCGTATGCGCCGGAAGGCAGACGCTCATCTGCATAGTCGGCGAGCACCAATCCGTGCATCCCTTCTTCCAGACGCACCGCCTTCACGCCGCTCGTGGAGAGGTCAATGCCGGAAAGAGGAAGAGCGAGATAGTTCGGTGGGGCGAAGGCCGCGCGGAAGCGTTCACGAAAAAGGGACATTACGTAGAGTATAGCGCGACGATGCGCGTGATGCGCGTCTTAATGTGCACTGGTACCTGGCGGAACACTTCGATCAGGAGTAAGAAATGCGAATGTTTCGTCAGCACCGACGGCAAACAGCATTCCATTACTCTCAAGACCGCGTATGGTGCGCGGTTCAAGATTCGTCACAAATGCAAGTTGCCGCCCGATGAGCGATTCCGGTTCCGTCACGTAGGCGGCAATACCGGAAACGATTTGGCGTGGACTTGGGGCCCCGTCAGCCCCAACCTCACCGAAATCTACCGTGAGGCGTAGGAGTTTGTCGGTGTCCGGTACTCGCTCGGCAGTCTGCACAGTGCCGACCTTCACTTCTATTTTGCTAAACTCGTCAATTGTTATGCGCGGTTTATCCATGATTCGTACGAGAGAGAAAACTGGTAAGAATAAGAGCGGCGGCGGACGCGTCAACGGCACCTTTCCGTTTCGTGCTTCGTGACTTTAATTCTTTTTCCGGCGCACGTCGCGCCTCGGCACTGGTAAATACTTCGGATTCGTAAAATACCGGTACACCGACATGTTCGCTGATATGCGAGCCGAATGCACGGGCGTCTTTTGCAATCGGGTTCTCACCACCGGCAAGCGTGCGTGACTCGCCGATAACGACTGCTCCCACATTCTCCTTGCTGATAAGCGCGCGAACCTCGCCAAGAAGCCGTGGTGTGTTCACGAGTATCGTGTGCGGGAAGCCCATAGAGCCAGCCTCGTCCGAGAGGGCGAGACCGATCTTTTTACTTCCGTAATCAACACCAAGATATCGCATACAACGGATTGTATGGTATAATGCACGTCTATGCACGGATTCCCTCTTATTTACTCTCCGTATGCGGCAGTGTTTATGGGCGCGTTTGTCGTATTTCTATTCGCTGTTCTGCTTTGGGTAATGATCTTAAAGGGGTATGCTCTCTGGTGTGCCGCACGAAATGGTCAAAAGTGGTGGTTTATCGCCCTTTTGATATTCAACACCCTTGGTATTCTTGAAATCATATATCTTCTCAAGTATCGTCCGAAAAGTGTTGACACGTGGACCCACGAGACGCCGGTGACGGTGTCATCAGCGCAGTAGCAAATAAGGAAGGATGGCAGAGCGGTCTAATGCACCGGTCTTGAAAACCGGAGTCTCCTTACGGGGACCGTGAGTTCGAATCTCACTCCTTCCGCCAAGATTTTTAAGAAGTGGAGCGACTATAAAAATCCAAGTGGGGTTGCGTAATCGCAAGCCCCCGCCAAGACGATTTTGTATCGACATGACCCGAATGCCTATGAAAGTTAAAAATAGCATCGGGCGTTCCAGTAGAGGATTTGGTAAAATAAATCTATGACTTCATACAAACACACCCAAATTGGATATCTGATGCTGGTTGTTACGCTTGCCGTGCTGGCGCTTTTCGCGTGGGTTTATATTACGGCCTTGGCCGAGCCTGTCTCGGTCGACTCTGGTCCAAATTTTGCCGTTACTACCGTAATGGCATTAATTCTGTTTATTCTTGCATCGTTCGCCACGCTGACAGTGTCCATTGATGGAAACTATCTTCGGGTCAAATTTGGCTACGGCATTTTTCGCAAACGTTTCGTAGTGAATGAGATTGCTTCAGCCGAACGAGTAAAAAATCATTGGTATTATGGCTGGGGAATAAGATTTTGGTTTTGGTCACGTATGTGGATTTATAATGTATCAGGCTTCGATGCGGTTGAGATAAAAATGAAAACTGGAAAAGTCTATCGTATAGGAACAGATGCTCCAGAAGAACTTGAAACTGCAATCAGGCGAGCGGCCAATCTCTAACTGAATAAAGTTGCTTTGTGGATGCAGAAAAAGAATTGTTAATTACAAAAAATCATGAGACCCCCAAAATTCACAAACATCGCGGTATTTATGATCTTTTTTGGAATTGCCTTAATTGAAGCTTTTCAAAAACAGAACTGGTTGGAAGCAATACTCTTTTTAGCCTTAGGAGCATTGTCGCTTTGGGCGGATAAAAAAACTTAATTTGGGTCTAAAAGAATCTGGCGCCAAAATTGCTTGTACACAAAGGTGCGCACAGTGACTCAACGACGGCACGCATACTCTGTTATCATTCAATCATGCCCCGCACTGCCCTTTTGGAATGGGAAGGGAGAGAATATGACCATAATCCGAAGAGCGCCGACTGGTATTGGTCGCTCGGTATTGTGGCCGTAGCTTGTACCATCGCCGCCGCGCTCTTCGGCAATTACCTGCTCGCCGCACTTGTGATCATTGCCGCAATAGCGCTCGCGCTTCACGCCTCTAAGGAGCCCCCGATTCACCGCTTTCGTCTTGTGGAGGAGGGTGTCATCATCGGCGACGATCTGCATGCCTTTGAGCGGATGGCCTCCTTCTCGGTACTAGAAGATGTAAAGGACGAATTCCCGCCGATGCTCTCCATCAAGACCGACAGTTGGCTCTCTCCGCATCTTATTATTCCTCTTGCCGGCGTTGATGCGGATGCGGTCTACGCCTACTTCCTCCACCATGTGGATGAGGGTGACCATCAGCACACGTTCGCTGATCTGGTGGCGGTGTGGATAGGATTCTGATATACATTCATTATGGCCGCACGCCACGTACAGGGATTCTGCGTGCGGCACTCCTTAGTTTCTAATTCACTTCGTTCATAAGAAACTAATGTCGCCCCCGTCGTTCAATGGATAGGACGCGAGCTTGCGGAGTTCGTAATGTAGGTTCGATTCCTACCGGGGGCACAAAGACACAAACACCTGCCATACGGCAGGTTTTGTGCTTTGTGCCGGCCGCAGCGCGACGGCGCGAGGCGGGCGACCAAAATCTCTTGAGCGTAGCGATTGGAGATTTGAAGTGCCCCTGTGGTAGTCGCGGAAATTTTCAACAGAAAATTATCGGTGACCACAGACTGATTACAGTGGTAAGCTTCGATAAGCGTACCCGCGGTCCTACCATGACCATAAAAACGCGTTAGGATTATAATGTCGCTCTCGTCGTTCAACGGATAGGATATCTCCCTCCGAAGGAGGTGATGCTGGTTCGATTCCAGCCGAGAGCACCAGCTAGTGCTAATTTAAGTGACGAGAAGGACACTGGTTACGCGCGAGCGCGTGTAATAGCGAGAGCGAGGCGGGACTTCTTGCGGGCGGCGGTATTGCCCTTGATAACGCCGCGCTTCATTGCCTTATCGATTGTCTTATAGGCTGTGGGGAGGAGCTTTTCAGCTGTCGCAACATCCTTTGCGGCAAGAGCCTTCAGAAGCGACTTGGTCGCCTCACCGAGAGCTTCCTTGCGGCGCAGGTTAAACACGCGCTTCTTTGCCGAAGAGCGGATTACCTTCTTTGCGGAACTGGTGATAGCCATTTGCCAAATGTAATGCATATAGCCGTTATACGCAATAGCAGACGGCACTTTGGATTTTTATACTCGCACCACAGGCACTTCCGAAAACATAGTCGCTTCACTCCTTGTTTTCTAGGTCGCTACGCTCCTTAAAAATCTCGGCGGTAGCTCGTGAAGACACGACTACACTTGGATTTTTATACTCGCTACTCTCGTTAAAAATCTCGGCGCAATAGTGATAGGATAAGCTCATGATTCGGCACATCCGCGGGAAAGTGCTTGAGGTGGGCCTTGTAAGCGCTGTTGTCGAGGTCGCGGGCTTCGGTATTGAGGTGCGCATGAGCACTCCACAGGCGCTTGCGGTCGGCGGCGAGGCGTCACTCGCGACACATCTCGTACTACGACAAGATGGCTTGGAACTCTACGGTTTTCCCGATGCGGCTGATCGAGACTTCTTCGAGCTTATTCTCTCCGTCTCGGGTATCGGACCGAAGACTGCCCTCTCGGTGTTGCGCAAAGCGCCGCGCGAGTCACTCGAGGGCGCTATCGGCATGCGCGACCTTGCCTACCTCACAAAAGTGGTCGGGCTCGGCAAGAAGAGTGCGGAGAAAATGTTGGTAGAACTTGCCGACAAGGTCGGACCGCATTCGCACTCAAGAGAAGACGGTGAGGTTTTTGACACGCTCGTTGCACTCGGGTACACCGAACGCGAAGCGCGCAAGGCGCTCCAAAATATTCCGGAAGGAGTTGTCGGGAAAGATTTGCGTCTGAAGGCGGCACTCTCTGCACATTAGTATGTATCGAGCGATAAACGCGGTGGTTCTATTTTTAAAACGGATCATACCCAAGTCGGTGGTCTCCCCGCTTCGTACGCCCTATCATTTCTTCATTAATTTTCTTGCCGCACTGGGTGCGGGATTCCCGGCGAAAAAACTGGTCGTTATCGGTGTGACCGGCACCAAGGGTAAGTCCACGGTGACTGACCTTATCTATACGACACTGCTCGACAACGGCTACGCGGTCGCCGCAGCTTCCACTATCCGCTTCGCAATCAAAGAGAAGTCCGAGCCGAACCTTTTCAAAATGACCCTGCCGGGGCGCGGATTTATTCAAGACTTTCTAGGTCGGGCGGTACAGGCGGGATGCACACATGCAGTAGTCGAGATTACATCCGAGAGCACCAAGAATTTCCGGCATCTCTTTCTAAATCTCGACGTGCTCGTATTCACAAATCTCCAAAAAGAACATATAGAGTCGCACGGCTCTATGGAAAAATACGCGGCCGCGAAAATGAAAATCGGGAAACAGCTCGTCGCGTCACCGAAACGTCCGCGCGCGATTATAGCCAATGCAGACGATCCTGCGAGCACCCGGTACCTGGCACTCCCTGTTGAAAATAAAATTCCTTTTTCTTACAGGGATGCAAAAGACGTGGAACTGTTGCCCGGGCGAGTCGCCTTCACTTTCAAAAATACTCTCTTCCGCATGCAACTGCCTGGCAGTTTTAACATCATGAATGCGCTTGCAGCAGCAAACGCTGTGCAGTGTGCTGGTTTGTCGCTTGAAAAAAGTGCGGCATCACTCGCAAAACTTGAGCGTGTCCCCGGGAGAACAGAGCGTATAAACGCCGGACAACCATTTCAAGTCATCGTTGACTACGCGCACACTCCTGACTCCCTAGCGGCACTCTATGCCGCCTATCCCGGAAGAAAAGTGTGTGTGCTTGGCAATACTGGCGGCGGACGCGACACGTGGAAGCGTCCTGAAATGGGCCGTATTGCCGACGAATCGTGTGAGAAGGTTATTCTTACCGATGAGGATCCTTATGATGAAGAGCCGCGTGCCATCATAGACGCGATGGCACGCGGAATGAATCGGATCCCTGAAATAATCATGGACCGGCGTGAAGCGATTCGCGCTGCGTTGCGCGTCGCCCACTCCGGTGACACGGTGCTGATAAGCGGCAAGGGGACCGACCCGTTCATTATGGGGGCACGCGGAATGAAAACTCCCTGGAGCGACGCGCGAGTTGCCCGCGAAGAACTAGAGCGACTTCTCGCGGAACTTTGATATCATTGCGCTATGGAGCATGACGCATGGTTTTTCATAGGAATTTTCGTCTTTATATTCCTCATTTGGATTGCGACTGGGGGGCCGCTCCGCTCTGTTGCTTTCAACGTTCCCAAAGTCCCAGAAACGAGTATCGGTACCATTAGCAAGACCGGGACTTCTACTCCTCTTCAATTCCCGCGTGCGCCGTATGGTATTGGAAATACTCACACGTCGCTCACTGGCTCGTCGAACAGTACTGGCTATTATGGTGGATCGGGGACCTCTGGGTCGGGCTCACTCACTACGGCGACAAACCCGCTTTCAAGCGGTGTCCCCGGTGTATTTCTCGCTCCTCCCTCGCCGTATCGCAACGTTGTCTCGATGGGCGGATATATTGCAAACGCCAGCTCTTCAGACCCTCGCACGGAATACCTTCAGATACGCGTCGCCCAAAACGCAAGCGCGCCGGTCAACATAACTAATTGGATCTTGCGGAGCGGAGCAAGCGGGAATGCCGAGAGTATCCCCAGGGGCACAAAGGTCCCAAACTCTGGTGTTGTTAATGCGGCAGAGGATATTGTGCTACAGCCCGGCGAGAGTGCGATTATTATTTCCGGGAAGTCCCCTGTCGGGGCCTCCTTCCGAGAAAACAAATGTATCGGTTATTTCGGTAGCTTCCAGAAATTTACTCCGGCTCTACCGCAGAATTGTCCCTCTGCATCAAGTGAACTCTCCTCTTTCTACGGCACACCCTACATTCACGACCCTTCGTGTATTGAATACACAAACACCCTTCCGCGCTGCAAGACGGCGGTTATCGGATCTTCGAGTAAGTTGTCTCTGACGTGCCAAGAGTTCCTGGAAACGCATATGAATTACAACGGTTGCCTCGCCGTGCATAGAGGTGATTCGGATTTTAACGGCACCACATGGCACATATATCTCGGCCGCAAATACCCTTTGTGGCGTACCAAATATGAAGTTGTGGAGCTTCTTGATAATCAGGGGAAAACCGTAGCATTCTTTAACTACTAGAAAAAACGCTATAAAAAGGGTACATTTCAGAAATGCGCCCGTATGGATTACCATGCCTGCGCTCGTTCGAAGTCAATTCGCGCCCGTATCGATTACGATACTGTGCGCTCGCTCGGAGTGAGAAATGTGAGTGTCCTCACCTTTCTCATCCTCACTCGCGCCCGTAGCTCAGCTGGTAGAGCAGCTCCCTTTTAAGGAGAAGGTCGCAGGATCGTTCCCTGCCGGGCGCACTTGTTATGAAAAAAGTGAAAAGAAAGATAATCGCCATTTGTTCAAGTGCTTCTTTCTATGCCAAAGTACTCGAGGCAGAAGTTGCATTGAAGAAGATCGGATTCTCAGTATTGATTCCGCTCACCGCAAACAAAATGAAGAAGAGTGGTGATTTCCGTGTCGAAACGTATAAGACCTGGTTCAAAAATCCGAATGACTATAAAAGAAAGACTTTTCTGACGAAGCATCATTTCAATAAGGTGGAAGAAAGTGATGCGATTCTGGTCTTGAACTATGAAAAGAATGGGGTCGAGGGCTACATTGGCGGGGCGGTGCTGAGCGAAATGGCAATCGCTCTTCATTTCGGAAAGAAGATTTACGTATTGAACCCAATAGACGAGTCTTGTTCGTATAAAGAAGAACTTCTTGCTATGCATCCGACCATTTTGAATGGTGATTTGTCTCGTATACGGTGATTTACATCGAGAGAGCAAAACGCTCGAGAGCCAGAGTGAACTCAAGACCCCCCCGACGCGAGTTTTGTAAAAGTTCAATAAGAGTGAGCGAGAGTTGTCGTGACTCTTTTTCGGTCCACCCTCTTCCCCCTTTTTCCATTAGGTCGCGCGCTTTCCAGTGAAGGAGCCCGTGGATCATCTCTGGGGCATCACCTGCACGAAGCGCGCGATGTATCTCAAGCCAGAGTTTCTCTCGCGAACGGCCAGCAAGAGCATTCACAAGATTGCTATTAAAGCCTCTTACGTCCTTAGCAGACGCGGGAGCGTCGTACACATATGTCATCTTCGCTTTCGCCACTATTTTCTTCGCCTTCGCTGACGCAAGTTTCGGTGCGAGAATAATAATGGCGTTGTCGGAAGCCACAAGAGCGCTCAAATGCTCCTCAAGAACACTGCTTGTGACATCCTTTTCATCCATATCCTCCTCGCTTGCGGCGCGCGCGCTTGGAAACGGATCATCAATAAGTATCAGAAGCCGCTTCACGAAAAGTCCTCCCGAGAGCGCTGCGTCCTCAAGCACCGAGGCCGTGAGTTCTTCACGTGCCAAACGCACGTAGGCGAGATTTGGCTCTTTCGCTCGCGCCTTCGCGACCCACTCAAAGGCTTTTGTGCGTACCTTCTCAACATCGCTTCCATAAAAAAGATAAATCATAGCGGATGCATCGAGTTCCAGTTGGGCCCATACTTCACCACTGCAATGATGGGCACGCCACGTGTCTCCTCAGGCAACAAGACCGATTCCATAATTTCTTTTATTTTTGCACTTAACCCCGCCACGCGTTCGGCACGAATCTCATACACGAGTTCGTCATGCACTTGGAGCAACAAATACGCATTTTCACTGGCTTTCTCCTTTTCAATCATTTCATCCACGCGTACCATGGCGAGCTTGATGATGTCGGCCTGCGTTCCTTGTATGGGCGCATTAATAGCCATGCGTTCTGCTTGTGCTCGCACATACGGTAGCGACGATTTCATTTCCGGGAATTGGCGACGACGACCAAAAAGTGTTTCCGTGTATCCGTGCTTTCGCGCAAACCCTTTGGTGATCTCTAGGTACTGCGAAAGCGTTTTAAAGGTACTGAAATAGTCTTCCAGGAACTGATGTGCGTCTGCGGTCGTCGTGCCGAGCTGTGCCCGAAGGGCGTTCACTCCCATGCCATAGAGAATACCGAAGTTAATAATCTTCGCCCGACGGCGCATCTCGGCATCAACATTTTCTGGAGACACACGGAACACTTGCGCAGCAACCTCCCGGTGTACGTCACGTCCGTCGTGAAATATCTTACAAAGCTTCTCGTCGCCCGAGAGTATTGCCGCGATCCGTAATTCTATTTGCGAATAATCGAGGGACACGAGCTCAAACCCTTTCGGTGCGACGAAGGCGCCACGTATCGCCCGCCCGCGCTCACTACGAAGCGGAATATTCTGCAGATTTGGGTTCTGCGAAGCCATGCGACCGGTGGTCGTGCCGGTCTGGAGAAACTCAGCGTGCAGACGATTGTCCGTATCAAGAAGTGCGGGAAGGTTCTCAATATATGTGGAGAGAAGTTTCTTTAATTCGCGATACTCGAGTATATCGGCAATAATCGGATGCATGTCACGCATCTTCTCGAGCTCGCTCTCACGGGTAGAGCGCTGACCACCCGCCGTCTTTTTCATCTTCTCCGGAATTATCTTCAACTCATCAAAAAGCACTTCGCCGAGCTGTTTCGGAGAGCTTACGTTGAACTCGCGTCCGGCGGCTTTATAAATACTTTTTTCTATCTCTTCTAGTTCGGCGCGATACTTCCCGGCAAGAGTATTGAGTACCTGTGGGTCCACGAGGACACCTCGGTGCTCCATACGTGCAATAACCGGAATAAGCGGCTTTTCAATTTTTTCATACACCTCACCCACCTTCCCAAGAGTGGATAACTGTTTCTCCAGTACGGCAAAAGCGGCATCAAAGGTTCGTTCTTTGGTAAAGGCAAGAATATCATCAAGCGACGGGTTCGTAAATTCTGAAGAGATGAGCCAGAGCATAACCTTCGCTTGAGCAAGACGGTTTGAGTCAATGTCTTCGGGAACGAGTTCGGGCGTCACAACAAAGTCTGGCGACCCGCCTGCGAGCGAAGCGAGACCCGGAGACTTTGAGAGGACGCCTCGAACCCGTTCCCTCAACGTGCGGAAGCCGAACTCGTCGCACATGGCGAACACTTTTTGTGACTCTACATTCTCACTCCACACTTTTTCAGGCAGGGTGAAGGCGATAGGCGCGTCAAGACGTATGGTCGCAAGCGATTTTGAGAACCGCGCATCCTCCTCATACTCTTTCAAGAGGGCTGTGATGCGGGGCTTGATACCTTTTTTAATAAATGGTGCGTCACTCTTCTTCAGCGTCGCGTATATTTTTTCAATTGTGCCGAAGCCGGTGATGAGGTCGGTCGCCGTCTTCTCGCCGATACCTTTTACGCCTTTAATATTATCCGAAGGGTCACCGCGAAGCCCTTTCCAGTCAGGAATGAGAGCGGGGATGAAGCCGAAACGCGCCACAACTGCTTTCTCGTCATATAAAATAGTGTCGTTAATACCTCGCTTGAGAGTGTACACACGGACCCGCTCGTCATCTACAAGTTGCAGCGTGTCCATATCTCCCGAAGCAATGATGACGTCCACTCCTTTTTCCTCCTTCAGCTCATGAGCGATGGTGCCGAGAAGATCGTCTGCCTCAAACCCTTCCCTTTCGTAGAGCGGAATTGAAAAGGCCTCAAATATTTTGCGCGACTCTCCGAGCTGGAGCGCGAGCGCGTCGTCCGTCTTCACACGGTGCGCCTTGTACCCCTCGTATGCCTCATGACGAATCGTCGGTTTCGGCAAGTCATAGCAGGCGGCGATATAATCCGGCTTCAGATCGGTAATGATTTTGAGCAACATTGCCACGAGGCCATAGAGCGCGCCGGTGGGCGCGCCGGTGGGGCCCGTAAATTCTGGGAGCGCATGGTACGCGCGGTGAATAATCGCATGCGTATCAAGAAGCACAATACGTTTCTTGTCGGTTTTTCTAGCCATAAGAAATGAGGCGTGAGCCGTCCTGGTGCACCGTGATAGTAATTGCTCGTGCAGGGGTCGGGAGCGCGTCCACCACCCTTTCCGGCCACTCAAACAATACAAGATTGCTGGTATCTTTTATGCATTCATCAAAGGCAAGTGGGGCGAGATCGTTTCCCTTCGTAAGTCGATACGCATCAATATGCACAAGATTTTTAAACTTGCCTTTGGAGAGCGGATAAATCTTTTCCAGTACAAAAGTGGGGCTCGTCACCACCTCTTCAACACCGAGCGTTTTTGCAACTGCCTTTGTAAAAGCAGTCTTCCCCGCACCAAGCTCGCCTGAGAGTGTGATAAGGGTCGCTCCATGAGAAGCCGGCATAAGCTCGTTTATAAAACGTGTTGCCTCGGCCTCAAATTCGGTAAGGGTGTTGACGCGCTTCTCCATGATTTCTCAATTGTACCCCTGAAAATGACAGTGCGCTCGCCTCAAAAGAGACGAGCGCACATTGTTGGTCACCGATGCCGTCCGTGGTGTCGGGGGCCATAGCCGTAGAGGTAGCGACGGGGCCTCCCGTCGTTGCCGAAACAGGCCGACACGTTTGACCCCCAAAAACAAACGTACCCGCCACCGTACCCGTAGAACGGCTGGTAGCCATACGGATACATCCCGTAGGGTACCGGTGCTGGCGGTGCAAGGATGCACCCCGTTAGGCCGACGATGGCGGTGAAAAGGACAATCAAACTTAACACTTTCATGATTCTCTCCCGAGAAGTTTTTTCCAACTTATAGTATACTACCATTTATACCTGTTTGTCAAGTCCCTCCCTTTTGGCCTATTGGCTGGTGGTATTATGGGCTGATGGATTCTCACTTTGATAAGGAAAAAGAAGACGCGCAGTTAGCGCGCGTGCGCGGACGCGAGGAGGAAGACGTCGCGCTTATTCTCTCTGCGAAATACGGCATTTCATATACCGATCTCTCAATGACGGCGGTAGACAACGACGCTCTCCGCACTATCCCCGAGGCGGTGGCACGCGAGACCGAGACCGTCGCGTTCGCGAAAGTCGCACGAGACCTCTCTATCGCGATACACAACCCAAACAACCCCGCACTCGGGAATCTGAAGGAAGACTTGAAGAGTCGCGGGTTTACACTCCACGAATTCCTCATTTCTAAAAATAGTCTTGCGGGGGCTCTCGCTCGGTATGCCGATCTCTCACTCACCGTGGAGTCAAAACCTGGCGTCTTCGCTATCTCTTCAGAAAAACTCGCGAAGCAAGACATGACGCGATCGGCATTTAAGAAAGAACTTGATGCCGCGGCGGCAATACACTCTCTCGATCGTGTTTCAATTATTCTTGAAACATTGTTTGCGGGAGCCTTCATGCTTCGCGCATCTGACATCCACTTTGAACCGGCGGAGGACAAAACCCTTTTGCGTTTCCGTATCGACGGACTCCTTTCTGACGTGTATTTCTTTGACCCCAAGACCTATCACCAATTCAATTCACGCATAAAATTTCTCTCTGGGGTGAAGCTTAACGTCACAAATCGCGCACAAGACGGGCGTTTTAGTATTACAAAAGACAAAGCACAAGTGGAGGTCCGTGCTTCCTTCATTCCCGGCAATTACGGCGAATCTATCGTATTGCGTATTCTCGACCCGGAAGCGACCAAGAAGTCGTATACTGAGCTCGGTATCCATCCGAAACTCCTTGCGCGTCTTGAGACCGAGATACGACGCCCCAACGGTATGCTCCTCACCACCGGCCCGACCGGAAGCGGCAAGACGACGACGCTCTACTCGTTCCTCCGCGAGATTCACAAACCGGAAATAAAAATCATTACAATTGAAGACCCGATTGAGTACCATCTGGAGGGCATCGTGCAAACACAGGTGGAAGGAACGAAATATACCTTCGCCGACGGACTCAAATCGATTGTGCGTCAGGACCCGGACATTATCATGGTCGGCGAAATTCGCGACGGCGAGACAACAAATATCGCCATACAGGCAGCACTGACCGGCCACTTCGTCTTCTCTACTCTTCACACCAACGACGCCGCAGGCACCTTCCCGCGCCTTGTGGACCTAGGCGCGGACCCGAAGTCTTTCGGTTCCGCACTCACGGTCTCCATGGCGCAACGACTCTTGCGTCGGCTTGATCCGAGCACGAAGAAAGAGCGCCCGCTCACCGACAAGGAAAAGAAAATGATTGCGGAGGTATTTGAACCGCTCTCAGACAAATCATTGATACCTGAAAAAATAGAAACGATATGGGAGCCGGCACCAACAAACGAAGAAGATGTCGGCTATAAAGGCCGTGTTGGTTTGTATGAAGCTATTTTTATGGATGACGAACTCGCCCACTTCCTTCGAGACAACCCGCCTGAAAACGAGATTCGACAATTCACCTCAAAACAAGGGTATCTCACCATGGCACAAGACGGCATCATCAAGGCGCTCGCCGGCCTCACCTCGCTTGACGAAGTCGCTTCCACGGTCGACCTTCCTCGATAGAAAAACAAAAATCCCGTCCATAGTCCTCAAGGCAAAACCCGCATAAATGCGGGGAGACGAGACACCTGAGGAGATTCCCAGCACCACTACCGAAGTAGTGGGCCAGAAAGTCCTTGGGGAAACGCCTGAAGCCGTCAAGCCTTGCCTAGAGGAGTATAAACAGGATCAAAAACTATGATAGAATGTTAGCATCATCTAATTTTTATGTCAAGGTCCCCGCAAGACGCCGCTTCCCTTCCCGCCTCTCTTGACGCGGCTCTTCGCCCTTCCCACTGGGACGAATATGTGGGACAGAAACAGGTCAAAGCGAACGTACGTGTTGCGATTGACGCTGCGAAGAAGCGCGGAGCGATGCCCGAACATATTCTGTTCTACGGTCCGCCTGGTGTCGGGAAGACAACGCTCGCCCATTTGGTTGCAACTACCCTTGAGTCACCCTTGAAGAGCACGTCCGGTGTCGCTATTGAACGTGCCGGCGACCTTGCGGCCATCCTCACGAATCTTGAGCCGAACACCGTCCTCTTTATAGATGAAATTCATCGGCTATCGCGCAAGATTGAAGAACTTCTCTATCCCGCCCTTGAGTCGGGACATCTTGATCTGGTGCTTGGGAAGGGTCCATCTGCACGCACGGTGGAATTGGCACTTCCTCCGTTTACCCTCGTCGGTGCAACAACACGAGTCGCCGAACTCTCCGGTCCACTACGCTCACGTTTCGGTGGCGGTATATATCAGCTCGATTTTTATAATGATGACGATTTGCGGGATATTATCCGACGCTCGGCACTTCTTCTTAATTTAAAAGCGCCGGAGGAAGTTATTGAACGTGTGGCCGCAC